>ERZ869921.204-NODE-204-length-39636-cov-6.673707_pt1 | contig 39636 bp, 56 predicted proteins | sample MGYA00579310_ERZ869921 | MGnify/ENA primary metagenome ERZ869921 (study PRJEB32216, sample SAMN09231816) | wastewater metagenome | place: USA: Maryland | collected 2016-06-21 | study: EMG produced TPA metagenomics assembly of the PRJNA472060 data set (Reclaimed... | reverse complement strand
GGTGATTCGCGCGCCCGTTGATAATCTAGGTGGAGAGTATTGAATTGAGTTTAGTTTTAGGCTATGGGCGTTGATTTTTCTGGCCTGGGCGATCATCCTGTAAGGATGCCTCTACTATCCGCAAAAGATTATGCCGCGCATCGCGGCGTAACGGCTCAGGCCGTGTCGAAAGCGATTAAGAGTGGCCGGCTCAAGGATTCGCTAAAGCCGGATCCGAACGGCGGGAAAAAACCGAAACTCGATGTGGAGCTCGCGGATCTCGAGTGGCACAAAAATTCCGATCAATCGAAAGCGCGCGGAGCTGCGGCCGACGCTGCACAAATTTCTCCTGAAAAAAAAATCGGAACGTGGGCCTCCGGCCTACCCACTGGCGAAAACCCGAATCTCGCCGAGGGGGCCGTGCCGCTGGATTACCAGGGCGCCCGCGCTCGCCGTGAGCGCGCCCAGGCGCAGCTCGCCGAGCTCGAGCTCGCGCAAAAAGAGGGCCTATTAGTGCCGGCCGAGCAGGTGCAAAAGCAGTGGGTGGACGCGGCCACGATCGCGCGCACAAAGGTTTTAGGGATTCCATCCAAGCTGCGGCAGCTCATGGAGCTCACGCCCGAGCAATATGCGCTGCTCGAGCGAGTAACTTACCAGGCGCTCGAGGATATCTCGATCGCCGGCGTGGAAAAAGAAAAGGAATTGGAGGCGGCGAATGCGTAGTGCAATGAGTACGGCATCGGTAGCGGTGGCTTTGATGCTCGCGAGCCTGGGCCCGGTTGATCAAACGGATCCGTTCGGAGCTCGCCTCGAGCCCGTGCCGCGCGATCCCAGGCCGCCCGAGGCCGAGGAGCTCGGCAAGGCAGGCCGAAAGGTTTACTCTCGGGTAATGCGCGAAACCGGCGATCGAGCTGCAGCCATGGCGGCCGCGCTCGAGGCGGTTAAAGGAAATGCATAACCGGAATTTTGTTTTCGCACTTTTCCTTTGTTTCTTTTCCTACCTGCTCGCCTCGTGCGCTCCGGATCTCCGGCCGCGATCGTGGCGGCGCTGCACGGAAATTTGCTGGGCGGAGGATGGCGAGCTAGAATGCCACGGATGCGATGAGCCCGAGCGAAAGCCGGCAGCCGAGCTCGAGGATCCACGGCCGGAATTTGAATACGAGGAATGAGATGGATACACCGAATGCATACGATCCCGACGTTCTCGGCTGCAATATTTGCCTGGGAAAATTCCCAGGGAAAAAATACTGGCAGCAGGCAAAAGTAAAAATAGAACTATTAGGCGGATCCATCGAGGCGCAAATTTGTCCGGAGTGCCAAAAGAAAATGATGGCAGGAGGATTCCACGTGCCGCACGTTCTGCTCGAGAAAACCTGGAAACACTTTAGAGCCGAGCTGCAAAAGCTGGCGGGGGTTGAGGAATGAAAATATTTCTAGTCGAGGAAAAGATTTATCGCGGAGAAAATCCGCAGGGGTACGACGATCTACTGCGCCTGCGCGATCGCGGGATTGATAAGTGGCTGCATATCGAGAACGGATTTCAGCGCCTTTTCCGTTGGGCGTTCGGCGCCCAGGATTGGCAGGTGCGCCTCGGCTGCGAATATCTTTTCATGCCGTTCTCGAATATCCGATTCCCGCAGCAGTACGTGCTCGAGTGGTGCGCCCGCCGGATCGAGCTCGCGGCTCGCAGCCAGGGCGGCATTTACGTTTGCTGCAAACACGGCAAGGATCGCACCGGCGTAACCTTTGCCTACTGGCGTGTTACTCGCTGCGGTTGGGCTCCGGAGCGCGCCTGGGCGGAGGCGCAAAGCTACGGCATGCATAAGTTTTATTTGTGGATGGGATGGGAAAAGAAATTTCTCAGCATGCTTAAAAACAAAAAGGGAGTTTAAAGTGGACGACAAAAAACAATTGCCGGAGCTGGATTACGAGCAGCACGAGCAATTAATTCGTGAGCTACCAAAAACTTGGACGCCGGCACTTTTACTCCTGATGATCCGGAATGCCTACGCGAATAAGGTATTTCTCCCAGGTAAGGCCACGCAGTTTATTTCCGATAATATTCCTGGCGAGGTTGTGGCCTCGATGGCCGCGCAGCTCGCCGAGCTGGAAAAGCGCCTTAGCAACTATAGGACGTTCTGCGTTGGCACTTTGGGAATCGGCGGCGGGTTTGCCGAAAAAATCGAGGAGCAGGGAACGGACGCCACCGCTAAAATTTCTTTTGAGCTATACACAAAACCAAAAAAATGAGCTCGCTCGCCCAAATCTCCCGTAGTTTTCTGGCGGCGTTTAAGCCTCCCACAAAGCTAAGCCTTTCGGCCTGGGCGGAACGCTTTGCCGTTCTCTCGGCAGAATCGAGCGCCGAGGCCGGCCGCTGGAAAACGATCGCGTATCAGCGCGGGATCATGGATGCCTTTACGGATCCGGCGATCGAGCAAATTACCTGCATGAAAAGCGCGCGGGTTGGCTGGACTAAAATTTTAAACAACGCGATCGGCTACTATATCCATCAGGATCCGTGCCCGATCATGGTAGTGCAGCCAACGATCGAGGACGCCCAGGGCTATTCCAAAGAGGAAATCGCGCCGATGATCCGCGACACGCCGGAGCTCGCGGAGCTCGTTTCGGAATCTAAGGCAAAGGATACCGATAACACTATCCTGCAAAAAATGTTTACTGGCGGATCGCTCTCCCTCATTGGCGCGAATTCCCCTCGCGGATTCCGGCGCGTAAGCCGGCGCTGCGTTTTTTTCGATGAGGTGGACGGCTACCCGCCGAGCGCCGGCGCCGAGGGCGATCAAATTAAACTCGGCATCAAGCGATCCGAGTACTACCACAACCGTAAAATCGCGGCCGGCAGCACGCCAACGGTAAAGGATGCGAGCCGGATCCAGCGCCTTTTCGAGCAGTCTGATCAGCGTCGTTACTTTGTGCCGTGCCCGGTTTGCGATGCGCCTCAAGTGCTGCAGTGGAAAAACCTAAAGTGGACTGAGCTCGATCGCCCGCCGGAGCAGGCCGCTTTCGTTTGCGAGGATAACGGATGCATCATCGAGCATTCCACCAAGCGGTGGATGATCGAGGAGGCCGATCGCCGAGCTCTCGCGGATCCATCGTGCCCTTACGGATGGCGCGCGACGGCGCCGGGGAATGGTAAGCACGCCGGCTTTCACATTTGGGCGGCCTACTCCACGAGCCCTAACGCGGCCTGGGGCCAGCTCGCTCTCGAGTGGCTCGAATCAAAGGGCGACGTGGAGAGTTTAAAAACTTTTGTAAATACGTGCCTCGGGGAATTGTGGGAGGAGGAATACAGCTCTAAGGTTGGCGCCGATACGATGCAGGCGCGCGCGGAGATTATGGATCCCGCGATCGTGCCGGCGAAAGCGGTGCTCATTACCTTTGGCGTGGACGTGCAGGATAACCGTATCGCCGTGAGCATGTGGGGATTTGCTCGAGGCGAGGAATCGTGGATCATCAACCATCAAGAGATTTTCGGGGATCCGGCGCAGCCTGAGATTTGGAAGCAGCTCGATGAGGTGATCCTGCGGCCGTGGCGGCACGAGCTCGGCGGCACGATGAAAGCGGCGGCCACCGGGATCGATACAGGAGGCCACTACACGCACGAGGTTTACCAATACGCGCGCGAAAGGCGCCGGCATAACGTAGTAGCCCTAAAGGGCTCCTCTATCCGTGGCAGCCAGGCTCTATCGAAACCTAAAAAAATGGATGTGAACTACCGTGGGCAGGTAATCAAAAGCGGCGTGCAGCTCCATCTCGTGGGCACCGACACGATCAAAAACCTGATATTCGGCCGCCTGAAACACAATGAGCCTGGGCCCGGCTACGTGCACATTAGCGGCGCGCTCACGCCGGAATTCTTCCAGCAGTTTACGAGCGAGAAACAAATCACTCGGTATGAAAAAGGCCGGCCGATCAAAGAGTGGATCCTGCCGCCCGGAAAAAGAAACGAAAGCCTCGACTGCGGCGTGTATGCTAACGCGGCCATGCAATCTTTATACATGCGTTACCATCGCTCGCGGATTTGGGATATTTTCGAGCGCGCGTTGGCCGAGATGATCATCAAAAAAGAGCCCGCCGCTGATCCGGAATCAGGTGCGCTGCCTCCCGAAACCGAGCCCAATGAGGAAAAAACACCTTTACAGCGAGCGCAAACTAGCGCCAAAATTACGCTAAATAAGGGCAAAAGTGGCTTTGTTAAGCGTTGGTAAGCCGATTTAAGGCACCAATTGGGGGAAAATGAAGATTCCACGCGAGTTAATGGCCGGAGATTCATCGACCTGGGATGATGCCGCTTCTAAGGATAACCTGGGCAATTCGATCGATTCGGGATCGTGGACGCTCACTTATTACCTGCGCGGGCAAGGCACGCTCGATCTAACGGCTACCGCCCAGGGCAGCGGATGGCGCACCACAATTTCCGAATCTCAATCCGCCGCGCTCGCGCCTGGCGTTTATTTCTGGCAGGCGCGCGCCGTTAACGGCTCGAGCAAAGTTACGCTCGGCAGCGGGCAAATGAGAGTGCAGCCTAATATCTCGGCGGCCGGCGCAAATTTCGATGGCCGCTCGCAGGCGAAAAAGGATCTCGAGGCGGTGCAGGCCGCGATCCGCGCGCTCACCACTGGCGGCGTCGCCGAGTATACGATCGCGAATCGCAGCGTGCGTAAGGTCGATTTGCCCGATCTCATCATCCGCGAGAACACTTTAAAAACCGAGGTAGCGCGCGAGGAAAAGGCGGAGAAAATCGCGAACGGCCAAGGCAATCCCCATGCGTTATTTGTGAGGTTTAAATGATTTGGCCATTTTCTCTTTTGGGATCAAAAAAATCCGCGCCTCCTCGACGGCGCACGTTTCAGGCAGCCGGCCTCGATCGCACCTTGGCGGATTGGCGCGCGAGCACGGCGAGCATTGATGCCGATATCAAAGCCGGCCTCGTGCGGATCCGGAATCGCTCGAGGGATCTCTGCCAAAATAACGATTACGCTCGAGCAGCTCGGCGCGGCGTTGTCGTTAACGTGGTTGGGCGTGGAATCAAAATGCAGGCGCAGGCGAAAAAGGCGCGCGGCGGAGATGCTAACAAAACCGTAAACGACGCCATCGAGGCGGCCTGGGAAAAGTGGCAGCAAAAGGAAAACTGCGACGCCGCCGGCATGCTCGGATTCGCCGGCATCGAGCGCATGATCGCGAGCTCCATTTTTGAGAGCGGCGAAATCCTGATCAGGAAAATTTACAAGCCCATGGGCAATATGAAAATTCCTCTCGCTCTCGATTTGATCGAGGCCGATTTGCTCGATGAAACTTATAACGAGGATAATCTCCCAGGCGGCAATTACGTAAAAATGGGCGTCGAGAAAAACGAGTGGCACCGCCCGGTGGCTTACCATTTCTTAAGCAACCATCCTGGCGAGAGCGTTGGCTGGACGAAAACGCCCAGGCGCATGCGCGTGCCGGCTAAAGAAATTTTCCACCTTTTTTGCCCTGAGCGGATAAAGCAATCGCGAGGAATTCCGTGGCTCGTGTCCACTGCGATTCGGTTGCACCACATGAAAGGTTACGAGGATGCCGAGGTTATCGCCGCGCGCGCCACGGCCTGCCTCATGGGATTCATTCAGACGCCGGCCGGCGAGCTGCAGGGCGATGATGTGGACGCCGCCACGGGCGAGCGCCTAACCGAATTCGATTCCGGAGTTTTTAAATACCTCGGGCCCGGCGAAACGATCGAGGTTCCCGACCTTAAACGCCCTGGCGGGCAGTTTGATCCTTTCATGCGAAACATGCTGCGCGGAGTGGCCGTGTCGATCGGCGCCAGTTACGAGCGCGTTTCGGGCGATTACTCGCAAACCAATTACAGCTCGAGCCGGCTCTCGCTCAACGATGAGCGAGATTTCTGGCGCGTGATCCAAGCGTGGCTCATTGAAAATTTCCATCAACCTCTTTTTAAAGAGTGGCTCGATCTCGCCGTGCTCGCTAACGAGGTTTCGATCAAAGATTTTTACACCAATGAGGCGAATTATATTTATCCTCGCTGGACGGCTCGAGGCTGGACGTGGGTTGATCCTGCTCGAGAGGTATCCGCCGGCATCGCGGCCGTTCGCGCAGGCTTTACTACGCAGTCGGAAATCGTCGCCCAGGGCGGCGGAGATTTCGAGGAGAACATGATTCAGCGCGCTCGCGAGCTCAAGTTGGCTAAGCAGCTCGGTATCGTATACGACACGGATCCGGCGCAGGTGGACGGCAAGGGATCCGCCCAGGCGCTCGCAGCGGCCGCCTCAGTGGTTGATCCGCCTGCCGGCAAGGGGGAATAGTGCTGCTTTTTTCTCTCCGTGGCGATTCCCTTACTCCGCGATTCGCTCGCGGCAGTAAGGCCTATTCCTCGTTTCTAGGCGCAGGAACTCTCGCGCATCCGCCCGTGATCGCGGATCTCGCGCACCCTTCCGTTTTTGGCGGCAAGGCGATTGATTTGCGCCGCGATATCGGCGACACGCGCGTGCTTTGCTACTCGGCGAGAAACAATTGGGTACGCGATAGCCTTGTTTTTTCCGTGCGCGCCCGGCTCATTCCCGATTTCTCCGGAAATCCCGTTGCCGATATGCACGTTGCCAGGATCGGCGATCTCCGTGGAACTACGCCATACGGCGGGATCGATTTCATGTGGCAGGATAATTCAAAATTTCGTTTCATGGCGCAGCCTAAAAACGAGATAGGTTCGCTCCTACTCACGGCGCCCGATATGGTTTTGAGCGACGGCGTGGCGCAGGATTTCATGCTTACCTCGAATGGGACTAATTGGTTTGCGTCGATCGAGGGCACGGAGGTAGCCACGGGCGCGCTCGCCGGCACGAGCTCAGCCTGGCTGCTTAACGATATCGTGGCCGCCATGATCTGTTTCGCTCAATATCCTAGCTCCTGTTACATTAACGAATTTTCTACGTGGAATACCTGCGAGCCGCACGTATACACGCCGCGCACGGCATTCCTCGCGTGCGACGATTACGAGGGCGATAGCCATACGGAGCTCCTCGCCTCGCAGGTGGAATCAGGCGTTGCGTTCGGGCCTGGGCCCGGATCTCAAATCGGCAGCGCGCTAGTCGCCGATCCGGCATCCGTGCTCACTGATGCCGGCGGCGATTATATTCCGCCCGATCCATCTATCGTTGACAGCCGATTTAACTTTGGCCCGGCCGATGATCTTATCCAGGGCACATTACCAGTTCCATCCGTGCAAAATACGCGTTTTGGAGTAGCAACGGGCGACGGCTCCGGCCTCCTCGTGGTGCCGCTGGCCTCACAGGTTGCTAAGGATGTGGCGTTTGATACCGCGTCAGTCGGCACTCTCGATAACGTAACTAATGTAATCGGCAACCACGATCTCGAGGGCGCTGAGGTGGATGGCATTTTGGAGGCCAACTAATGATTAAAATTACCAAGGGCAACGCGATCACGCTAAACTTTACCGCTAAAAAAACGCCGACCTCCGTGCTCAATCTCACTGGCGCCTCTTTCGCCACGCAAATGATGGGGCCCGGAGGTAAAGTAGTTTCGTTTAATAACTCAAAGCATACGATTCTCGTGGCCGCGTCGGGCACCTTTTCCCTAACCCTTAGTGCCGCCGATACTGCATTGCTCGATCGCAGCACGGAGGAGCAAATAAAAAAACTTGAGGGCAGGGAAATCGTTACCACGATCACTCAAAGCGGCCTCCCGTTCACGGTTCGCGCGAGCCTCTTAATCGTGTATCCGGAAACTCCGCGCTCCTGATTCCGAGTAAATCCCTAACGCTTTACTTTAAGTATTGACGCGCTAACGTGTCCCTTAACTAGCGGCAGCAAAATAATTTCGGGGAATTTTGAGAAATATTTGGGGAATCTTGTCCCTCGTGCTTCACTAAATGCATATGAAGCTCAAAAAAATGTTTCGGGCACTCGACGCAGCCGGCGCCGTAGTGGATCGGGAAAAGCGCACGGCTCGCTTTCCGTTTTCCAGCGAGTTTCCAGTGGAGAGGTATTTCGGCAAAGAAATCCTGAGCCACGCTCCGGGCTGCGCCGACCTGGGCCGCTTTAAAAATCGCGCTAACCTCCTATGGAATCACAATATCGACGACGTGCGCGGCGTGATCGAGGATGCCGAAATCGACGGCACCGAACGCCGTGGCTACGTCGAGGTTAGATTTTCCAAATCGGCCGAGGGCGAGAAACTCATGAATGAGGTGGATGATAAAATCATCACCAATGTTTCATTCATGTATCGCATTATCGAGATGGTTCTCCAAAAGGCCGGCGAGGGCGTTGATGCCGTCAACGAATACCTCGCCACCAAGTGGGAGCCGCTCGAGGTTTCTTTTGTTTCGATTCCTGCCGATCCTACGGTTGGCATCGGTCGAGCCGAGGCCGATGAGGAAAGCGAAGTTAGTGTTCTAAACGATAAACCAGTAAAAAAAGCTAAGGAGCTAAAAACTATGGATCCGATCGAATTGAAAAAACTGCAGGACGAAGCACGCGCCGCCGGTATCAAAGAGGCCAATGAGCGCACCGATACCATTTTGGCCATTGGCGAAAAGCACGGCATGCAAGTGCTCGCGCGCGAGCTCATCGCCGCCGGCAAAACCGTTGCTGAGGCGCAAACCGCGTTCCTCGAGCGCATGGGCAAAGAGCAAAAGCCCGTAAGCGAAACCGCTGCCGTTATCGGCCTCACCGATAAAGAGATTCGCAAATTTTCCTTCCTGCGCGCGATGCAGGCGATGGCGAATCCCACGGATCGCAAAGCCCAGGAAGCCGCGAAATTTGAGCGCGAGGCATCTGATGCCGCCGCGATCAAAGCCGGCAAGGCTCCTCAAGGTTTCCTGATCCCCGTGGACGTTCTCCGCGCGGCCACGATCATGCAAAATCAGCGTGATCTCACCGTAGGATCCGCCACCGCCGGCGGAAACTTGGTGGCCACTAACCTCGTGGCGAGCTCGTTTATCGACCTGCTCCGAAACAAAATGGTGCTCGCTCGCCTGGGCGCGCAAACGCTCAACGGCCTCGTGGGCAATATCGCCATTCCGAAACTCACTGGCGCCGCTACCGCCTACTGGGTTGGTGAGAACGCCGCTCCTACCGAGGGCGCTCAGACCGTGGGCCAGGTTTCCATGTCGCCTAAAACTCTCGCGGCCTATACCGATATGTCGCGCAAGTTGATCATGCAATCCTCGATCGACGTGGAGAACATGGTTAAAGGCGATCTCGCCCAAATCATCGCTCTCGCCGCCGACTCCGCCGGCCTCTACGGCTCCGGCTCGAGCAACCAACCCACGGGCCTGCGCCTCGTGAGTGGCCTGAACACGGTGGATTTCGCTGCCGCCGATCCTACCTACGCCGAAATCGTAGCGATGGAATCCGCAGTGGCCGCCGACAACGCCGACGTGGGCACGATGGCTTACGCCGTCAACGCCCTGGGACGCGGAGCCCTGAAAACCACTGAAAAGGCCTCGAGCACTGGCCAATTCATCTGGGAGCAAGGCAATACCGTCAACGGCTACCGTTGCGAGGTTTCTAACCAAATCTCGAAACTTTCCACCGCCGACCAGGATTTCTGGTTCGGTAACTGGAATGATCTGATCCTCGGTTTCTGGAGCGGCCTGGATCTCCTCGTGGATCCTTACACCGGCTCTAAAGAGGGCACCGTTCGCGTAGTAGGCTTCCAGGATATGGACGTTGCTGCACGCCACGGCGAATCCTTCTGCTACGGCAATAAAACCATCAGCTAATTCCAACCACGGATGAGGGCGCTATTTCGGTAGCGCCCTTATTCTAATTTTCTCCATGAGGATTTAAAAATGATTCCTGTAAACCTTGGCGACAATATGCAGCTAAAAAACCTAAAGCCGGTTGCTGCTGTAACCACGAGCACGGTGAGCTCCGCTCTCGACCTTAACGGGCTCGAGGGTGAAATCGCCGTTCTCCTCGACGTGAGCGCGCCCGTTGCCGGCACCACGCCGGGCCTCGCGTGCAAAATCACCGAATGCGACACGAGCGGCGGATCCTATACCGACGTTTCCGGCGGCGGATTCACTGCGGTTGCCGATTCGGCAAGCGCGCAAAAACTCAGCCTGAATAAAGACGCTCTCAAGCGTTACATCAAGCTGGATTACACGATCAGCGGCACCGATTCTCCTCAGTACCTCGTGAGCGCCAAGGTGGTTGGCCTCTCGAAATACGCGAGCTAAGCGGCGATGATCACCGAGGACCTCGATATATTCATGGCGGATTTCGGCTCAGCCGTTATTTGCGGGAACGTATCGGGCCTCGGTAATCTCGATGAGCCCGATGAGGATATTGGCCTCGCGATTTCGTCGGATCGATCGGTGCTCGTGATTTCCGAAAAATTCGAATCAGTGGCCGTGCGCGCGGCCGCGATCAGCGTTGACGGCGTTTCTTACAAGGTTCGCGCGTTCCGAAAAGTGGGCGATGGAAAATTCGCTCGCATTACCCTGGAAGCACAATGAGTAGCAAGCGAGAAAACTTACTGGCCGCGATTTTCACGCAGCTCCAATCCATGAGCTCGCTCGCATCCGCCCGCGTTTACCGCTCACGCATGGCCGCTTTCAGCGCCGGCGAATATCCGGCCGCCGTGCTCTCGCCCGTGGGCGACGTTCCTACCTTTCCTAATATCGCCAAGGTTGATTGGAATTTTGTTTTCGCCGTGCAAGTTGGCGTGCGCGCCGCCATGGATGAAATCCCCGATCAGGTTGCGGATGTGATCATGATCGAGGTGCACGATAAAATCATGAATAGCTCGACGATTAACGATTTGCTCATTGAGCGAATCCCCGGCCGTGTAGGCTGGAAAATCGATGATGCCGATCTAAGCATTTGCTGGGCGACGATGCAGTTTGAGGTAAAATACAGAACTAACTTAGCCGATCTAACGACGGCGTAATTCCAAGGGGGATTTTCCATGGGCCTGAAATCAAATAAGCGAATTCTTTTGGCGAAACTCGAGGACACTTACGGCGTCGATCCTACGCCTACCGGATCGGATGCCATGCTCGTGGGAAACCTCGAGGTAAACCCGCTCGCGGCCGAGCTCGTGCGCCGTAACCCAATTCGCCCGTATTTCGGAATCAGCGATACGCTCATTGCTCAATCGAGCGGCGCGATCGCTTTCGAGATTGAGCTCGCCGGCGCCGGCATTCGCGGAAACGCTCCGGCCTGGGCGCCGTTGCTCAAGGCCTGCGGTTTCGCGCAAACCCTTAACACCGTGTCGATAGCGATCGCGGTGGCCACTGAAGTTGCCACCGTAACCAAGGCCACGCACGGCCGCCTTGTCGGCGAATCCGTGGTGATCTCCGGCTGCACAGATACCGCTCTCAACGGCACTTTCGTTATCGCTACCGTGCCCACGGCAAACACGTTCACTTACGCCGCTGCTGGCGCATCTGATGATGTATCGGCCGATGGTACGCCGGTAATGCGTGACACGTGCTCTTTTGCACCGATCTCGAGCTCGCTGCCATCGATCGCGTTCTATTACAACCTTGACGGAGTTCTCCACAAAATGCTCGGAGCTCGCGGCTCGGTGGAATTCACGATCAACGTAAAAAATATTCCGGTAATGAAATTCACTTTCGTTAGCCTTTACTCCGCTCCGATCGACGCAGCGGCCGCGACGCCGGATTTCACCGGATTCCAGCAGCCGAAAGTGGCCAATACTTCCAATACCACGGCGTTCTCGATTTTCTCCTACTCGGGCCTGCTCGAGCAGGTAAACCTAAACATGGCGGTAGGTGTGGAATTCCGCGCGCTGATCGGCGAGGAATCCGTGATCATCTCGGATCGTCAACCGAGCGGCAATATGGTTATCGAGGCCACTACGGTAGCGCAAAAAGACTTTTTCAGTCTCGCGCGCGCCGGCACCAAGGGCGCTCTCACGATCACGCACGGCACCGCCAACGGGAATAAAGTTACGCTCGCCGCTCCTCAAGTGTCGATCGGAAATCCCTCGTATCAGGATAGCCAGGGCACGCAAATGCTCAATATCCCGATCAGCGCAACGCCTTCGAGCGGCAACGATGAGGTAGTGATCACGGCCGCTTAAAAGAAACACAACCGAAGGGCGAAAGCCTCGAGCCATTGTGGTGGCTCGAGTAACACCGAGCCATCCGGCCACAACCGGATGGCTCGGAAGCCCGCACCACTGGAGGATCTCGTTTTGTTTAAACTGAATTTGTCTGATTCATATTTCTGGCCCGTAACCATTCAGCTCCCGACCGACGGCGGCAAAATGGAAAAGCATACTTTCGATGTGCAGTTTAAGCGCCTGCCGCAATCCGACGTGGTAAAACTAGTCGATCGCGTGAGCGAGCGCGAGGCTACTTTCGTTGACGTTTCTAAGGAAATCGTTGTCGGATGGAAGGGCATTCAGGAGCCCGACGGCACGGAGCTCGTTTTCTCCGATTCCGCCTTGGCGAAAGTCTTGGAAATCTCCGGCATGGGATCGGCGATCGCCCAGGCGTTCCTCGATTCCGCGCGCGGGCTCAAAGTAAAAAACTAGTAGAGGCGGGTAAATTCTGGGCGCGCGGGGGCCCGCCTAAACAGGAGCTCGCCAGCGATCTCGCCGTGCTCGGTGCGCCGTCGGCCGTCGTGGATGAGGCGCTGCCGGCCGATGATGCCAATGATTTTCCCGTGTGGGAGGAAAACTGGCCGGCCGTGCAGCTATTCCTCGCGGTAAACACGCAGTGGATTTTTGCAGGTATGGGCGCCGTAGTTGGTTTGAATTATCAATCGGTCGATTTTGTGCTTAAATTATACAGGTACAAAAAGCGAGATGAGATTTTTACGGATCTCCAATTGATCGAGCGCGGTTGCCTTAGCGTTTTTCACGAGGCGCAGGCAAAGCCAAAGGGGTAGTAAATGGGTTTTGATTATACCTCAGCGATTAAAATTACCGCGCTCTTTGATGGCAAGGGCGTCGAGCAGGCTAAGCGCGGCATCGTGGAGCTCAAGGGCCAGGCCACGGGATCGATCCAGGCTTTCCAATCCGCCGCGAGCGCGATCCGTGGTTTCGCTGCCGCCCTGGCGGTGCGTGAAATAATCAACTATGGGCACTCGATCATCGAGCTCGGCGATGAGCTCAACGATCTCAGACAGAAAACCGGCATCGGCGTGCAGGCGCTCTCGGCGCTAAAGACCGCCGGCGAGCTCAATGGCGTTGGATTCGAGCAGCTCCAAGTGTCGCTAAAAAAGTTCGGCGTGGTTGTCTCGAGCGCCGCTCACGGCAGCAAAGAGGCCGAGGGCGCGTTTAAGGCTGCCGGCGTAACTCTCCGCAACGGGCTCGACGGCAGCGTAAAAAATAGCAGCCAACTAATTTTCGAGCTCGCTAATCGATTCGAGAAAATGAAAGATGGCCCGGATAAAGCGGCGATCGCCGTTAAACTTTTCGGCCGCGCCGGCGCCGATCTCATTCCGCTGCTCAACCAAGGCGGCGAGGAAATCCAGAAATTCGGGCTACGCATATCGGATGATTTCGCGAAACGCTCCGATCAGTTTAACGATTCCCTTACCATCATGAGCCTGCAGGCAAAGCAGGTTGGCGTGGATATTATCGAGGGGCTGCTGCCGAGCCTGCAGGAAATCGCTAACGTGTTCACGAGCACGGAATCCGATGAAACTCTCGATTGGGTTGAGGCTCTCGGCGAGGGGCTCCGGCAGCTCGCGGCGATCGGCGTGATCGCCTGGCTCGTGCTCGAGGAATCTTACTACGGATTTAAGTTGGCGATCGAGCTCGCCGCCGACACGCTCGTTTATCTCAAGGATACTTTTTACGATCTCGGCCTCGCCGGCAAGGCGGTTATTCGTGGGCTGCAGCTAAATTTCGAGGAGGCCGCTGCAGCATGGCGCGAGTACTCCGAATCGCAGCAAAAGAGCCAAGCCGCGTTTTACGATTCGGCCGCGAAACATGGCGACAAATACATTGTTGATACGATCGCGGGATTGGAAAAGGCGCAAAAGCGTTTCGATGCTTTGCAAAAAAATTCCCTTATTTTTGGTCAGGGCACGGCCGAGGAAATCCGCGCTCGCCAAAGGGCCGGCACCAAGCCGAGCTCGAAAAAGGACGGCACGATCGCGCCCGAGGGCGGCGAGCTAAATCAGGATCAGGCCAACGCGATCAAGGCGATTGAGGATCGCATCCGTAAAATCAAAGCGGAAACTGGCGCGCTCAACGATACCAACGCCGCCCGGCAAATCGCGAGCGAGCTCGCGGGGCTCGACGCCAAGTTTACCGATAAGAGCTCGGCCGCCTATGCTCGCCTGAAACGCGAGCTCGAGGGCGTTACCTACGCGCGCGAGGTTGCCAAAGAAAAGCAGCAGGCCGCCGATTACCTGGGCAAAGAATCTGGGCAGGCGGAGCTCCGCGCGCTCGAGCTCCGGCAGTCTCGTTACAGCACGGCGGAGTATCAGAAATTAATCGAGGCTAAAAAAATCGATCTCGCCGTGAGCGAATCCACCAAGCGATCGACCGCGGAGGGAACGGCCGCGATGCAGGAGGCGGCCGAGGCGGTTAAGGAATTGAAAAACGAGCTCATCGATCTCGAGGAGCAGCAAAAGCGCAGCGTGGGCGAGGGCGCGCGCCAGGCATGGCGCGAGTATGCCGAGGCCGCTCGCGATACTGCGTCGCAAACAAAGATGGTTTTAACCGATGCCTTTCGCGGAGCCGAGGATGCTTTCGTGGAATTCGTGCGTACCGGAAAACTTAGCTTTGCCTCACTCGCTCGCTCGATCGAGGAGGATTTGATTCGCATCGCTTTCCGCAAAACGATCACTGCAGTAGGCGAGAGCCTCTTTAGCTCGGCCGCCTCGGCTGCAGCCGGCGCCGCTGCCGGCGGAGGCGGAGCTGCGTTCGCTAACGGCGGGATCATGAGCTCGCGCGGGGCCGTGCCTCTAAAAAAATACGCCAACGGCGGAATCGCAAATTCCCCGCAGATCGCTCTCTTTGGCGAGGGATCGAGGCCGGAGGCTTACGTTCCATTGCCCGACGGCCGGCGGATCCCGGTTGTGCAGCAGGGAGGCGGCGGCGTGAACGTAACCGTCAACGTGAACGGAGGCGGATCGCCGAGCGTTGAATCCAACGCCGGCGCCGGCGAGCAAGGCCGGCAGCTCGGTAAAACCATAACGGCCGTAGTGCTGCAGGAAATCCAGCGGCAGAAACGCCCAGGGGGGCTCCTCGCATAATGAGCAATCCAACCTTTACCTATACTCCTGATTTCGATGCATCAAAGAGCGTAAGGCCGCGCGTAGGCCGCTCTAAATTCGGGGACGGTTACGAGCAGCGGGTAACTAGCGGGCTCAATACAAAGCCGGCCGTGTGGGGCGTGGATTTCCTGCGCCGGCCAACTAGCGAAATCGATACCGTCGAGGCATTCCTAGCCGGCCAGGGCGGCGTGGATTATTTCTACTGGACGCCGCCCGATGAGGCGACGCCGATAAAAGTTATTTGCTCCGAGTGGAATGCCACTAAGCCGCACGCCGGCATGCGTTCGCTCTCGGCTACTTTTGAGCAGGTTTTTGATCTATGAGCGTACCCGAGGCACTGGCGACAGAAATCCAAAAGCTGGCGCCATCGGCGATCATTGAACTATTTGAGCTCGACCTAACCGACCTGGGCGGCGAGGTGTATCGTTTCCACGCCGGCACAAATGAGCTCACGCAGAACGTGGTATGGAACGGCGTAAGTTACGTGCGTTATCCGGTGGCCGCTAGCGGATTCGAGTACTCCGGCAACGGGCAATTTCCTCGGCCGAAAATCGCCGTGTCTAACGTGCTCTCGGCGATCTCGACGCTCGTGCTTTTATATGGCGATCTCCACGGGGCCAAAGTTACTCGCCGGCGCACCGTCGCCAAGTTTTTGGATGCCGTTAATTTCACGGGCGGAGTAAACCCGAGCGCGGATCCGGAGGCGGAATTCGAGCCCGATGTTTATTTCGTCGATCGCAAATCGGCCGAGGATCGAGAGCGCGTGGAATTCGAGCTCGCCTCCGCCTGCGATCTCATGGGCGTGCGCCTGCCGAGGCGGCAAATAATTCAGAACATGTGCACGTGGAAGTATCGCGGAGCCGAGTGCGGCTATACCGGCGCGCCCATGTTTACCTCGCTCGATCAAATCATCCAGGCAAATCCGGGCAATACCGCCGAGGCCAACGCCGTGATCGCTGCGAAAGTGGCGCTCGAGGCCGCGAAAACCTCGCTCATTGCCGCGCAGGATGCGCTCGAGCTCGCGACGCAGGCCAAGGGTAATTCCTGCATGATGGTTAGGACGAATAACCAAATCTCGATCACGGTTACGGAGCGCGGCGGCGGCGTGCCTTTGCTCTCCAATATTCAGCACTGCGTGATCGATAGTATTTTCGAGCCGCCCGTAAAGGCTTACCAATCTGGATCGCAGGTTGCGCTCGGATCCGTTTACCGCGCCGGCGCCGTATACTATCGCGGCGAGGTAAACCCGAACATGGGCAACCGGCCGCCCTATATTATTTACTACCTTGAAACCTGGGCGATCGATCCGGCGTGCACCGCCGCAACGGCCGCCTATGATGCCGCCGTGATCACGCGCGATGCCGCCCAGGATGCAGTCGAGGCTGCCCAGGCCGTCCTAGATTCGACGTTCGACGATCTCCCTGATGATGATCCGCTTTATTCGCAGGACGTGTGCGGCAAGCGTCTCTCGAGCTGCAAGCTGCGTTTCGGCAGTGATCAGCCGCTTTCCTTTGGATCGTTTCCAGGCGCGGGGTTAACCAAGTGATTAACGAGGCAATAAAGGCAGCCGTGCTCGCCCAGGCCAAGGCCGAATATCCGAGCGAAGCCTGCGGGCTCGTGATCGAGCGAGCCGAGGGGCTCGATTATATGCCGTGCCGAAATGTGGCCGAGGATCTCCGAGGGCAATTCCTCATGGCGGCCGAGGATTACGCCAGGGCCGAGGATCTCGGCCGCGTGGTAGCCGTGGTGCACTCCCACTGCGATCGCCCTGCCAAGGCAAGCCAGGCCGATCTCAAGGGCTGCGAGCAGTCGGGCCTGCCCTGGCATATCGTGAGCGTGCCGAGCTGCACGTGGGATTCCATACAGCCTACCGGGTATAAGGCGCCGCTGCTCGGCCGTGATTTCGTCCACGGCATTTTCGATTGTTACTCGCTCATTCGAGATTGGTACGCGCAGGAGCGCGGGATCGAGCTGCCGGATTTCGCGCGCCGCGATGAGTGGTGGAAAGCCGGCGGAAATCTTTACATGGATAACTTTCGACTAGCCGGTTTTTCTCCCGTTGATACACTCGAGGCAGGGGATGTGATCATCATGCAAATTGGATCGAGAGTGCCAAACCACGCGGGCGTGTATCTCGGCGGCGATCTCATGCTGCACCACTTGAGGAAACGGCTATCCGCGCGCGAGGTTTACGGCGGGTACTGGCGCAAAAATACGCGCGTGATCGTGCGACACGGGGTTAAATGCGAACGGTAATTTTATACGGCGAGCTCGCCAAGCGATTCGGGAGAGAGCATCGCTTTGCGGCAAAGAACGTGCACGAGGTGATCCGCGCGCTCAAGGCAAACTTTGCCGGCTTTGCCTCTTACATGGGCCGCGCGCACCTGGATGGATTTGGCTTTAAGATTTTCACGGGCGGCGGTTTCCTCACTTACGATGAGCTCGGCAATCCCTGCGGCGGCGATGATGCGATCCGGATCGTGCCCGTTCTGCTCGGCGCCGGCAGCGGTTGGTTTAAAGTTTTGCTCGGCGCCGTTCTCGTGGTTGCCGGCGTGCTCGTTACCGGCCTTTCGTTTGGTAGCGCCGGCCAGGTTGGCGGGGCCATGATCTCCGTGGGCGTGGGCCTCATCTTTGGCGGCGTTGCTGATTTGCTCACGAGCCCGCCGAAAGGTCCCGGCGAGCGCGAGCAGTCGATAAATAAAAACTCTTACCTATTCAACGGGCCCGCGAACGTAACCGCCCAGGGCCACGCGATCCCTGTATTTTACGGCCGTGCGATGGTTGGCTCGTGCGTAGTGAGCGCGGGGGTTGAATCCTATGAGCAATAAGCGGCTAACCGATCGAGTAACCCGCGCGATTATTCGCGGCGCTGGCGGCGATGATGATTCCTCGAGCTCGCCGAGAATTCCCGTCGAGGGATCAGATACGATACAGACAAAAGCGTTTATCCGCGTGGTTGACCTAATCAGCGAGGGCGAAATCGTTGGCCTCGTGGATGGCGCGAAATCCATTTACCTCGACGAAACTCCGCTGCAAAACGAGGACGGCACTTACAATTTCACTGGCGTTAGCGTTGATTCGCGCGTGGGCACGCAGGATCAAACCTATATGCCAGGCTTTGGCTCGGTGGAAAATGAAATCAGTTTAAACGTACCGCTTAAGAGCTCCGAGCCGGTGATCAGGGAAATCAATGCTACTAACGTGAATCGCGTAAAGGCGCGCATCGAGCTCACGGGCCTGCAGCGCACCGACGTTTCGACCGGCGACGTGTCGGGCTCGAGCGTAAGATTTACGATGTGGGTGCAGCCGAACGGCGGCAGTTACACAAAGGTTGCCGATCGCACGATCAGCGGAAAATCCTCGAGCCGATTCGAGGTGCAGCTCTCGGCCGAGCTCGAGGGCACGCCGCCATGGAATTTAAAGCTAGTGAGGGAAACGCCGGAATCGGATAGCGCCTACGTTGTGGATGATGCCACCGTGGCATCCTATACGCAGGTAGTTGATTCAAAACTCCGCTATCCTAATAGCGCGCTCGTGGCCATGCGCCTCAACGCCGAGCAGTTCTCCTCGGTGCCGAGCCGCTATTACGATATGAAGGGCCTGAAAATTCGGATCCCTTCCAACTATGATCCCGAAACCCGCACCTATACGGGATCGTGGGACGGCACCTTTCAAACCGCGTGGAGCGATAACCCGGCGTGGTGCTTTTTCGATCTCTGCACGGCCGAGCGTTACGGCCTGGGCGGATTCATCGCTGAATCCAATATCGACAAATGGGCGCTTTATTCCATAGCGCAGTACTGCGATGAGCTCGTGCCGAATGGCTTTGGCGGATTCGAGCCGAGGTTTACTTGTAACCTCGTGCTGCAGTCGAGGCAGGAGGCCTATACCGTTCTGCAAAACATGGCCTCGATTTTCCGCGCGATGATCTATTGGGCGGCCGGCCTCGTAACGGCATCGCAGGATGCGCCGGCGGATCCGCTCGCGCTATACACTCCGGCCAACGTGATCGATGGAAATTTCCTTTACCAAGGCGCCTCGGCTCGCTCGCGCCATAGCGTGGCGCTCGTAAGCTGGAATGATCCCGATGATCTCTATCGCCAAAAAGTGGAGTACGTGGAAGACCGCGAGGCGATCCTGCGTTTCGGAATCAACGAAACTGAGATAGTGGCTTTTGGTTGCACATCTCGAGGGCAGGCGCATCGCCTTGGAAAGTGGCTGCTGTATACCGAGCAGCACGAGGCCGAAACGGTTTCGTTTAAAGCCGGCCTCGATGGCCTCGTGTGCCGGCCTGGGCAAATCATCCAGGTGGCCGATCCTACGCGCGCGGGCGCGCGCATGGGCGGGCGAGTGGCTGCGGCTACTACCTTGGCGATCACCGTTGATCAGGCTCCCGGAGCCGCGATCGTGGGAGGCCGGCTTTACCTTATGCTGCCCGATGGATCCTTTGAGGATCGCCTCATCGATTCGATCGCCGGGAATATCGTTACCGTCGCCCAGGCTTTCACGGCCGCGCCCTTGGTTGGCGCCGTCTGGATGATCCGCAGCAATTCCCTCGAGCCGCAAACTTTCCGCGTGCTCACGATCAAAGAGGATGAGGGCAGCACTTTTGAAATCACCGCGCTCGCCAGCGATCCAAATAAATACGCGCTAATCGAGCAGGGCATCGAGCTCGAGCCGAGGAATTATTCGATCCTAAAAGAAACTCCGCCGGCGCCGCAGAACATTGTGGCGAGCGAATCCCTTTATCGATCAGGATCCAGCGTCAAGGCAAAGATAAGCGTTGGATGGGAGAGAGCCGAGGGCGCAGTTTCTTACATATTCAGCTATCGCCGCGACGATGATAACTGGATCAGCCTGCCGGAAACTCCTAACACCGATATCGAAATCCTCGACGCTATACCTGGGCGCTATACGTTTAACGTCGTTTCGCTTAATTCGATCGGCCGCCGATCTAACGTGAGCTCGCTCGATAAAGAAATCCTAGGCAAAACTGCGCTGCCGGCGAGCGTTCTGAATTTCTCCATGCTGCCAATGGCCGGCGCAGCAAACCTTTCCTGGGATGAATCGGTGGATCTCGATGTGCTCGTGGGAGGATTCATCGAGATACGCTGGACGCCGGCCACGAGCGGGCAAAAGTGGGGCGATGCTATTTTGCTCAGCCGCTTTGCCGGCACATCGATCGGCGCTCAGGTTGAGCTCCTCTCGGGCACCTACTTGGCGAAATTTTTGGATTCGTCTGGAAACTACTCGCAGGATGAGGCTCTCATTTCTACTACCGTTCCCGCCGCGCTCGCGCTCAACGTGATCGACACGATCGACGAGGCGCCCGGATTCCCTGGCGCAAAGGACGGCGTTGTTTACGACGCGGCGGAGCAGGCTATCTCGCTAGCGAGCCGGCTCACGATCGATGAGATTCCCGATATCGACGCCGAGGGATCCATCGATGCTGCCGGCGGCGTCGGGATATTCGGCACCTATGATTTCCAGGATACGTTCGACCTTGGCGCCGTGTTCACTTCCAATCTTACGGCGAGCATTAGCGTCGAGGCTTTCGACGTTGGGCAGGTGATCGATCTCCGTTACAACCCGATCGATGAGTGGTCAGATATCGACGGCGAAAAAGTTGAGGACGTGGAAATCGCGCTCTATGTGCGCTCGACCGAGGATGATCCAGGCGGATCGCCGACGTGGACCGAATGGAAACGCTTTGTCGCTACTCAGTACCTAGCTCGAGCATTCCAGTTTAGGCTAACCATGCTGAGCCCTAACCCTACGCATAACGCATGGATTCGCGGCCTCTCCGTGGTTGTCGATATGCCCGATCGCGCAGTGGATCTCCCTGGCCTCGTGAGCGGCGTTGGCTCGACCTACCGTGTAACTTACCCTGAGCCTTTCCGTGTAACGCCGGCGGTTGCGATCACCGGAAACTCCATGGCGAGCGGCGACTATTACGTAATTACTGATTCCGACGAAACGGGTTTCGATATTGTTTTCAAAAATTCCGGGGGCACTACGGTTTCCCGTAATTTCAATGTGGTTGCAAAGGGCTATGGCCGTCAGGTAGCCTAAAGGAGTTTTACATGGCACAACACGATTTCATCTTAGACAACGCAGCAGGCGGTACGTTCCGAGCGGATCTCAACGCCGCGCTCGCCGCGATCCTCTCGCAAAATAGCGGAGCCTCCGCGCCGGCCTCTCCGGCCGCGCACATGATTTGGATGGACACGGCGAATAGCCTGCTGAAAATCCGCAACGCCGCCAATGATGCATGGATCACGGTAATGGATCTCAGCGCCGCTAGCCTGCGCGTGATACTCCACGCCGGCCTGCTCGCCACTCCCGGTCTTTCCTTTGCCGGCGATCCGAATACGGGCCTCTATGCTCCGGGCGCGGATCAGGTTGGCCTAGTGGCCGGCGGGGTGGAGCTCCTCCGCGCCACTGCCACGATCCTTTCGTTTCTCGGCACCGGCGCCATTCAGCTAACGAGCGGCACCACTGGCCAACGCCCAGGCACGCCGGCCGCCGGCATGATCCGATATAACTCCACGACGGCCGCGATCGAGGGGTATTTCGGCGGCGCATGGGTGGCGCTCGGCGGGGCTGCGGCGCCAAGCGTGGTAACAAAAACTTCCGGTTATACGGCCACCGTCGCCGAGGATCTCATCCTTTGCAATTCGGCAACCGCGATGAATCAAACGCTTTACGCCGCGAATGCAAGTGGCCGGAAAAACATTTCCTATAAAAATATAGGCAACGAAGTTACAACGATAGTTCCCGGCGGAGGCGACACGATCGAGGATGAGGCATCCTTGCTTTTGCAGCCTGGCGCCGGAGTAACCTTAACACCTGATGGGAGCAATAAATGGTACGTTCTATAATTTTTGTTTTAGCATTTATTTTTTCGGCAAACTCTTTTGCGGCCGTTAACCCTACGCCTGGGCCGGCCATCAACCTCGGCCATCAGACAACCACATCGGCGCAAATGTCGCCGATCGTTGTGTCAGATGGCACAAACTCACGCGGATGGTTTACATTAATCGCTTACGGCGAGGGGACTAACGCAAACGTATCTCCGTTTTTAAAAAGCGGAGTTAAATATCAGGTTCCATCCGGAAAAACAGCAAAGTGCTATGGCATTTCCGGGCAAACGTCAGCCGCCAACTCAAGTTTTCAGCTCATCTATGCTGATTCAACGTTCGCTCATGATGCCACAACTGGTAGCTTAACTAATCCTGTTTACGAGGGAGGGGCTGCCGGACAATACCCGCATATTTTCTTTTCTCTAGTTCCTTCCTATTTTGGTGTTTCTTTTGATTTTCCAGCGACTAAGTGGGTTGGGCGGCAGGGCACGTCTTTGAGTGGAAGCCATCTAACAATGACTTGCTATGAGATTTAATGAAACGGATAACCGTTACAAATAAATCGGGCGCTCTCGTTGCGAGATTTGATCTCGAGGACGGCGACGCGGAAAGGCAGCTCACCGCCCTGGGCGCGCCCGATTCAGCGTTCAAAAAATACGGCGAGGTTTCCGTTACCGTCGCGGATATCGAGCCGAGCGCGCACGATCTCGTGGCCGCCTGCAGGGCGCTACGGCACGCGAACTATCCCTCGATCGGCGATCAGCTCGACGCTCTTTATAAAGCCCGCCATGGGGATCCTGGGCCTCTCGAGGAAGTGGACGCGAAAATCGCCGAGGTAAAGGCGCGCTACCCGAAACCGGGTGAGTGCTCCTGCTGATAAATAAGTTTTGAAATACAACGCTCCTGCCCGTAAACTTTTCAAATGCAAATTAGTTTTGAGCTCCTCGCGATCCTCGTGGGAATTTTCGGCGGCGGAATAACTTTTGTTTACGGTTATGGGACGCTCAACGCTCGAGTGGACGCGCTCAAAGAGGCGCAAAAAACCTCCGATGAATCCGTTAAAGAGGATTTCGCCACGCAGGCCGTGCGGATAAACATAATCGAAAAGCGCCACTATGATCTCGATAACCACGTGGCTCGCGAGCTCTCGGGCGTAATGCAAAGTTTGGCGCGCATTGAGGGCGCCCTGGGCGTAAAGCCAAATTGAAATCCGCTTACATTTACCTGCTCGATTTCGCGCGGCACTTTGCTTTTGAGCTCGCGTGTGCAACCATATTCGCTAGCGTAAAATTATTCTTTTATCTAAGGAGAAAATTCATGTTTGAAAAACCAAATGAAGTTGATGAAAAACTCGGTGACTTTGGCCACGCTCGCGTTGATATCACGCCCGCGCTCAAGGTAAACGCCAACGTCGAAATCGGGATGCCAAAAAAGGATCTCATTGCCGCCGTTCCTGGCGCGCTCGTGTTCAAGGTTTCCGCCGTGGCCGAGCTCGAATCGGATCCTCTCGCTCTCGCCGCCTACGGCCTGGGCAAAGTGGATAACCCGATCGTTAAATTCCTCGCCGAGCAGCTCGCGAAATTTCGCGCCGGCCAACCCGTGGACGCCGCAGTTATGGCGGCCGCCCAGGTGCAGCCCGCGATCGCGGAGCAGGCATCCGAGCAAAAAGCCTAGTTCGCTAGATTGGAGTAATCAGTGGGAGCAGTTCCGGTAAAAATAAACCCGCTCGGCGATTTTTTAAATCGCATCGTGGCCATGCTCATTACCGGCATCTCTGCCCCACTGATTATTTCTTTTGCCTATACGCAGCTACCTTGGCTGCAGCTACCGATCATCAAGCAAATCTTTGAGCACATCATAAACAAATACGCCGGCAAATTTTCATTCGGCGTGCAGGATGGGGTTATCTCGATCGTGATCGATTCCCAGGTTGGCTCCGAGCTTAATGCCACCGTTACATCCTTGGCGAAATTACAGCAGGCTCAAAAATCAGGAGATGAAAATGCGCGACAAAAAGCAATCGATGAGGCGATGGATAAATGGGGCGATCTTATCCATCACGATGGTTTTATCCCTAAGCATCCTTAGCGGTTGCGCCAAGGTAAAAATCAAGGATTCGATTTGGATCGGATCCCTGGGCGTTGACGGCGGCGCCGAATTCCATACGCTGAAAACCGATAAGCGCCGGCTTACGTTCGATCAATTCAAAGCCATGTGGTTTGATCTCTCGCATCCGCTCGTGTGCACCTACGCGGAAACTTTCGCCGATTGGAAAGCGATTCAATCCAAGTTGTGCTCGTGGGCGCCGGAGCGGTGCACTTACGAGGATATGCAGCGGCTCGCGGGATTTTTTAACAAGGTGCAAAGGTACTGGAAGTATACGCCGGCCGCAGTGTCTTACCTGCGCGAGTTTCCGAGCGATGAGGCGACGGCCTCGGGCATCGTCGATCCCGCGCCTGGCGGCAACCTCGAGCTCGAGGAGCTCAATTAGATAGCGAGCGCCACGGCCTGCAGCTCGGCCGATCTCATTTCCCAGGCTTCCACATCCGCTAGCAGGTAGCGCACATTTTTTCCGATGCGTTGCGCCTTTGGACCGATGCCGCGATAGCGCCAGTTTCGGAGCGTGCTAGGCTTTGGCTTGCCGCGCCATCGGGCGGAGAGCTCCTCGGGCGAAAGCCATATAGTTTTTTCAGGGGCCAATTTTCCTCCCGCCTCAAATATTTTCTTGACTAGGATTTTATAATCCATTTCGCGCGAGCTCACAATAAATATAGTGACCGACCGTGATCCAAATGAGATAAAAGTGATCACAAATGATTTCTAAAATTTTTCAAGAACTAACCAAAGTTTTTTACGTGCTGCTCGTTTTGCCGTTTTTCCTCGGGCTCGCGGCGAGGCTAATTGCCTCAGTGTTTAGCAGTGGTTGGAATCTTTTTGGATGGCCGCTATGAGTTTCACGCTGCGCGCGTATCAAAGCCGCGACGTGGAGCGCCTGCGTTCGGCGTACCGCGCCGGCCGGCGAGCTCCTCTTTACGTGCTGCCTACTGGCGGCGGCAAAACTGCCGTGTTCTCTCACATCGCCATGGGAGCTCGAGAGCGCGGGCGCAGGGCTACGATCCTCGTGCACCGGCAGGAACTACTTACGCAGGCCTCGAGCTCGCTCGCGCGCCTGGGCGTGGATCACGGGATCATCTCGCCGCGCTATACGCAAAGCCGGCAGGCAGTGCAAATTGCCTCGGTGCAAACGCTCGTGCGCCGCCTCGGGCAGCAGGATCCGCCGGATCTCCTGATCGTGGATGAGGCGCACCACGCGACGGCCGGATCCTACCGGGAAATCATCCGCGCCTATCCAAAAGCCCACGTGCTCGGCGTAACGGCGACGCCGATCCGCAGCGACGGCGACGGCCTCGGGAAAGAGTTTGGCGGAATTTTCGATGATCTAATCCTCGGGCCCACGATCTCCGAGCTCATAGCCGCCGGCCACTTGGTGCGCCCGGTTGTACACGCGCCTCCCGTGGGCGCCGATCTCGACGGCATGAGCCTCAGCATGGGCGACTATTCAAAGCGCGATCAGGCCTTTCGCATGAATCGCCCAACGATCACGGGCTGCGCGATCGATCACTATATGAGGCTTTGCCCTGGCGTGCCGGCGATCGTGTTCTGCAGCGGCGTGGAGCACGCTGAGAACGTGGCCGAGCAGTTCCGCTCGAGGGGGATCCGCGCCGTGAGCGTGGATGGCGGAATGAATGATCTCGATCGCCGGCGCGCGATCGAGGGCCTGGGCAACGGCACCGTGGATATGCTCACGAGTGCGGATCTCATTGGTGAGGGCGTGGATGTGCCGGCCTGCGGTGCCGTGGTGCAGCTCCGGCGCACGATGAGCAAGGCGCTATGGCTGCAGCAAATCGGGCGGTGCCTGCGGCCGAGCGAGGGAAAGGAATGCGCCTACGTTCTCGATCACGTGGGCAACGTGGATCTCCACGGCTATCCGACCTGGGATCAGCAGTGGACGCTCGAGGGCGAGGAGCGCGGCGAGGGCAACGGCGGAGGCGGCGCCGGCGGCGGCGTGAAACTTTCCCAATGTGGAAATGAGAGCTGCATGCATTTATTCGAGCGCGGGCCCGAGGCCTGCCCGGAGTGCGGCGGGCTGCTGCCGGTTAAGGCTCGAGGAGCTCGCCAGGTTGAGGGCGAGCTCGAGCCAGTGGATCAGGAAAAGTTACGAGCAGCTCGAGAGGTTGCGCGAGCTCGAGCTCGAGCTCGTAAGCAACGAATGGAGGCGCCGGCATGAGGGATTGGATTTTCGGAATCGGCGCGTGCCTGATGATGGTTGCATTGATCAACCTGATTATTTTTTTACCAGGCCTGATGGAATATTCGCAGCGCGATAGCTCGTGCAAAAAACCGATGCGTCGGATCGAGCTACTTTTCCCAGGATTTATTTTTGGGTGCTGGCTGGCAGCGCCCTATGGAGGCGGAGATGAGCGATAAATATGTTTTCGGTATTCTGGCGGGTTACGTGATCGCGGTTTTTATTCTACTGCGTGCCATGCAGTTCTGCCGGAGGAGTGGCCGTGGCAAAGCATCTAAATAACGGCCAGTGTTTTTACTGCCTCGCCATTTTTCAAAGGTATCCGGGTTTCCACCTGGGCCTTTTTAAGTGGTTTCAGGAATTGCAAATGAAGCATCCGGAGGCGCACGTTTCCTGCGCCGGCCGTGGCCGGCAGGATCAGGAGGAGGTTTTCCGACGTGGCGCGAGCCGCGCGCACTACGGAAAATCGGCGCACAATTACAACGCCGCTATCGACCTTTTCAAAAATCAGGGCAACGATATCTATGATCGCTCGTGGTTTCAGCTCGTGGTGGCACCTGCCATCAAGGGCACCGATTTCGAGTGGTACGGAGCTCCGGGCTCCGCGTTCCCTGAGCTGCCGCACGTGCAAGTAAAAGCATGGGTGGCACTCGCTGATAACGATCAACTAAAACTAGTGGAGTAGAAAATGAGACACGTATTTTTGCACTGTTCATGGCTCGTGGTTTGCCTTTTGGCGCTCGTGATTTCCGCGTGCACCGCCGACGTTCCGGACGCTCTCAAGGGCCCGACGCCGGCGCCCGTTGTTACGCCGGCGCCAGTAAAGCCGGGCGCGCCTTATCCTGCTCTCGCGCCCGCTGATAAATGTTTTGAGCCTGGCGCATACGGAGCGGTTGATCTCGCGCAGCCAACGGATCAAAAGTTTTTAAACCTGATGCGCGGCCACCGGGTGGACACGATCATGCGCTATTACGATTGGGTAAAGGAATCGATCAGCGGGAAAACGCCAAAGGCCGATGAGCTTGCGCGAATTTTCGCAACCGGCTTTAGCTTTGCCGGCGTGTTTCAGCATTACAATTCCAGCGAATCGACCTTTCGCGATAGTGGCCGGCCGGCGATCGATGCCGCGCGGATCGGCGAGCTCGCGAAGCTATGGAAGCAACCAAAGGGATCCGCCGTGTATGTGGGTTACGACGGCGATTTTCCTTACAGCGTAATTCAATCCTACGCCAAGGATATCGGCGCCCGAATCCGGGCAATGGGTTTCCGCGTCGGCATGTATGGAAGCGGAGGAAATTGCAAGGCGCTCGCTGCCGCCGGCCTGATCGATCGCTCGAGCAGCGCAGGTAAAAAGCCTCTATGCATGCTCGCCGCGAGCTCGTGGGGGTGGCGTGAAACTAAAGCGGTGCTCGCTAGTGGCGAGTACGTTCTCGCGCAGTACGTAAATAAAAAGTGCGGCGGGAAAAGCATGGATTGGAGCAAGGTTAACTCTCTCGATTTCGGCCAGTGGGTTCCACAATGAGCGCGCACGATCTCATCGAGTGCCGCTCCTGCAAGGGCGTCAAGGCTAAAACGGAATTCCACGTGGATATGCAAAAGCCTACGGGCCGCTGCATTTACTGCAAAGAGTGCCGGCGGAAAAACGAGGGCCCGGAGGCCAAGGCTCGAGCAGCCATGCGTCGGAACGCCAAGCGTGTCGAGCGCGAGGAGGCGGAGCTCAACGAAGCCGCTGCCCTTGCCGGCAAGCGGATCACCGCGCCAGTAAGGCGCCCGGCCGCCTACGCGCCTCTTACGATCACGGCCACGGAGCATGCCTATGCGTGAGATTCTAATCGCCCTGGCGATCATGGCTTTCGCATATGGCTGCGCGATTGTGCTGCCGGCAGTGCTCGCGCCGCCGGCGGCCTGGGAGGCTGGCCGATGAGGCGGCTAGTCTGGATCTCGATCGATCATTCGGAAAAGCCGGCCGTGATTCGTTGCGGCCGCTGCCGAGGGAAAGTTGATCTCCCGCTCGATACGCCGCTAGGCCAACCGAGCTCGATCATGTGCGCGTTTCTCGGCGCGCACCGTGGATGTGAGGCGGCGATCGTGCCGCCGGCGCCCAGGCCGAGAGGCGCGCCGATACCGATTCAAAAGCCGCAGCACTAGCGGAAACTATGGGGGGAAATTTCAGGTGCAAATCACAGTAAAATCGACAAAAGAAATCGTGCACATTAACGGGGCTCCGGCTCGAGCGTGGGTTGGATCCACGAGCGAGGGCGCGCCGATCGTGGCCTATATCACCTGCATTCAGGTTGAGGCCGGCGTCGAATGCGCCGAGCTCGATCGCGAGCTCACGGAGAAATCCATTCCCGCTCCGGCGCAGGCCGAGCAGCTCCACGAGCAGGCGAAAAAAGAAACGGCGGCCGCCAATGCGTAGCACTCACGGCACTCCGGTTTCCGCTCTATTCGCCCGCGTGAAAGCGGAGCTCGTGGCCCGGCACGATTGGAAAGCAATGCCTGCGGTGCTCGTGGTATGCGACGCCGGCACGGTGAGGGCCACGGCCTTTACTGGCGCGAATGCATTTCCGGCGGCCGAGCGTGCTTACATGCGCGCCGTTCGCGAGCTAAAGGCGCCGGCGGAATTCCGGATCTATGAGCAAGGCCGGCTCGTGGTTTTCGATCAGGCCGAGCCGCGAGCTCCGGAGATGGTCCACTAATGGCCTGGGCGCGAGGCAGGAGCTAGCGCCATGGCGATCCCGAACGACAAATTTGGAAGTTGTTTCGGTTGCCGTCGGCACGTGAGCTCATTCGAGGGATTTGTTTTTATGATCGATGGCCACTGGCGGATTTTCTGCCAGCTATGCGATCCGCCGGCGACGAATGAGCCGGCTAGAAAAAAGGCCAAACGCCGGCAGTGCTCGGCGTGCGGTAAGTACGAAATGATAACGGCTCCGGCCACCGCCTGCGCGGCGTGCCTGGGCGCAAAATGAGGAACGGTAAATGGCTCGAAAAATAAACCAGGGCGATGAGATACAGCAGGCAATAAAGCAGTGTCCCGATTGGCTCAAAGCGCGGATCGTTACGCAGTCGCGGAATCTATTGGCGCTCCACCGGATCCAGGGCGCGCGCGTGAGCACGCAAACCTGCCTTACGCTGCTCAATACTCAGGGGCTCCTGATCGCGAAACTGCTTTTCGATAAGGCCGCGCAGGATGCCGATGATTTTATTAAGCAGCTCGAGCAGCCGGCGGAGTGCGCCTGCGTGCCGGCCACCGACAACGTGGATGTAAAAGGCACCTGCATGCAATGCGGGAAACCGTGGAAGCCGAGCCCGGCCGTGATCACGGGCCCGGTTACGGATCCCGATCTCGAGCGCGCGCTCTCGAGCTCTCTCGAGAGCGTGGCCGAGAGCTGCGATCAAAAGGTAAAGGCGCATATTGCCGAGTGCGCTGATCCCGGCGTTGGATGTGGTGGCCAATGAAGGTTATTCCAATTACTCAGCGGTATAATTCTAACCTTCCATCGATCGGATCCGTGGAGCCAACGGATCGCGGCCTGATCGTTACGTTAACGAATGGCCTTACGCGCGATGAGATTTTTCAAATTTTCGGATGCGCGGCGATGGAAATCCACGAGGTGGAAAGCGCGTCGGAATCAGATATCGACGCTGGAATTTTCCGTTTTAAAAAATTCCGGATCTATGAATTTACCAGGCCGGCATCATACGAGCCGCTAAACTCTCTCGATGAGGCCGTGCAAAAGGCGCGCATCGAGGGCCGCGCGGATGCTTTCGATGAGCTCTCGAGGATCCACGATAGCCACCGCCTGCCGCGAAACCACTTTGCCGAGAGGCGGATCCGCGAGCTCGCCAAATTAGAAACGCCGGTGCCAGTGGTGCGGCCTATCCGCCCGACGCCGATTCCTACCGACGGCAAGCTGCTAAACCCTATCCCGCCATTCCCTTTGGCGGATCGCTTTATCGGCGGGTTTATCTTTTTCGCCGTCGCGTTTCTGATCGCTCTTTGTTTTTTGCCTGCGTTGGTTGAGCTCTTTCATTAGGGGAATATGGATATTCACGCCCAAATAATCGCCGAGTTTCTGGCGGCCATGAAGGATCGAGGGATCGAAACCCACGATCCGATCACTGGCACCGGGAAAATTGAGCGTTTCCACGTGCTCGGCGATAAGGCCGGCACGTTGAATGGTTGGTGCGTGCTGCATATCGATGAGCGGCCGGCGGGATCCTATGGCCGTTGGGGCGACGAAAAGTTTACGTGGGCTGCCCACAAGAATAAAAAGCTAACGGGCAAAGAGCGCAAAGAGCTCGAGCAGAAAATAAACGAGCAGCGCCGGATCCACGCGGCCGAGGAGCTCCGCCTGCAGGAGCTCGCGGCCGGCAAGGCGGAGCACGTTTGGAATGCCTCGTTGCCGGCCGGCGCCGGCCACGAGTACTTAAAGAAAAAGGGCGTGCAGCCGAACGGAGCTCGAGAGTCTCGAGGCGATCTCGTGATTCCGCTGCGCTCGAGCGATGGGAAAATCCGCTCGCTGCAATTCATTAGCTTTGCCGGCACCAAGCGATACCTCAGCGACGGTTTAAAAAAGGGCTGCTACTTTGAAATGGCACGCCCTGGGCCGCTGCCGGATCCGATCACGATATGCATTGCCGAGGGATTCGCCACGGCCGCCTCGATCCACGAGGCAACCGGCTACCCGACGGCCGCCGCTTTCGATTCCGGAAACCTTTTGCCGGTAGCTAAGGCGCTGCGGGAAAAGTACCCGGCCGCGCGCCTGATCATTTGCGCCGATAACGATTGTTGGAAACCTGACAAGGGGAACGCCGGCGTCGCGGCCGCTACCGAGGCCGCCCAGGCCGTGCGCGGCCGCCTCGCCGTGGTAAAGTTTGCGATCGGCACGGGCCATCCTACCGATTTCAACGATCTCGCAGCCAGGGAGGGATTGGAGCGCGTAAAGGAGCAGGTAAACGCGGCCGTCGATCTCGCTGCAAAGCCGGTGATCGTGCCGGCGAAAAAGCCTAACGCGGATCGCGTCGCCGGCGGGCTCAAAATGCCGATCGGCGTCGAGTGGGTTTTTACTACCGGCAAGGATGCAAAGCCAACGGCGTCGATCCCTAATACCGAGCGCCTGCTCGAGCACTGCGGGATCAAGGTGGCTTACAACGTGATTCGGAAGGATCTCGAAATCAGCATTCCGAATTCCTCATTCCTGATCGACACGGCGAGAAATGATAAGATGACAATGATCATCTCGCTCGCCTCGATCGCGCGCCTGCCCACGACAACGATCCCCGAATTCGTTTCTTTTATTGGCGGCCAAAACCCGATGAATCCCGTATCGGATTGGATCCTCTCAAAGCCCTGGGACGGCGACACGAGGCTGCCCATGTTTTACGCGACGGTTGTGGCCGTGGGCGAGGAATACAGCGACGATGCGCGCACGCTCAAAGAGCTGCTGATAAAACGGTGGATGGTTTCCGCGATCGCGGCCGCCATGGAGCCGGCCGGCGCGAGCACGGGCGGCGTGCTCGTATTCCAGGGAGAGCAGTACTCGGGGAAAACCGCGTGGTTTAAATCTCTCGTGCCGCGCGAGCTCGAGCTCACGATGGATGGCTGTATCCTGCGGCCTGATGATAAGGATTCCGTTTTCCAAACCGTGACTAAGTGGCTCGTGGAGCTCGGCGAGGTGGACGCCACCTTTCGCAAATCCGATATCGCGCAGCTCAAAGCGTTTCTAACAAAGGATCGCGATATGCTCCGCCGGCCTTACGCGCGCACCGAATCGGAATTCGCTCGGCGCACGGTGTTTTTTGCGAGCGTGAATCCCAAAGATTACCTCGCGGATCCCACGGGAAACCGTCGTTTTTGGACGATTCCATGCGCGAATATTATCCATAATCATGGTTTAGATATGCAGCAGGTATGGGCGGAATTCTATCAGCTCTATTTAGCCGGCGAGCCGTGGCGCCTCACGCCCGAGGAAATGCCGCTGCTCAACCGGCACAACAAGGATTTCGAGGCGGCCGATCCGATGGAGGAGCGCCTGCGCGACGCTCTAAATTGGGATGCGCTCGAGCTCAATTGGAGCTCGCGCACCGCCACGGCCATCGCTCAATCGCTCGGCATCAGCAATCCCACGGCAAAGGATCTCAAGGGCGTGGCCAAGGCTGTGCGGGAAATCACCGGCTCCGAGGGCACAAAGTCAAACGGTAAATTGGTCTATCGTGTGCCTCCAAAAAAATCAGAGTTAATTTAATAACTTAGCTATCCGCGGGATCCCGCAGGGTATCAGCAAGTAAATTTTTTCCACTTTAAAATCAATGGCTTTGCTCGTCTTTTTTTCGACAGGGCACGTTGCAGTGTAAATGTTTTTAGTACATGTACCCTGCACTTTCCTCTCTCTTTTCCTACACTTAACCCCTTACAGGGTATGTAGGGTATGTAATGTATGTAAGATTATAAAGAGAGCAAAATAGCTAACCGTGTCAATAGGTTAGCCGCGTTATTCCGCGATAGCCTAATAGGAAATTGATACCCTGATACCCTTCGTACCCTTTTCCCACTTAACTATATGATATTGCAGGCCTAAATACAGGGTACGTGCTCGTACCCTGGCGGGTGGGGGTAACAGGGGGAAAGTAATACTTTCAATGTATTACCTAGTTTGCTATACTTGTATTTGAAAGGCGGATTTACATGAAAAAACAGCAAGTGCAGCAAAATCAAACAGTTGAGAGCCTCGTTTCGCAGCCCTGGGATGCCGTTGTGGTCAATATCAGCGGTGGCAAGGATTCCTCGGCGCTCATGGCCTGGGCGCTGGATCGCTTTCCCAAGGAGCTCCTGCACTTTGTGCACGCTGAAATCGATATCGATTGGAAGGAAACCCTGCCCGTGGTGCGCGAGCAGTGCGCCTTTTTCGGCGTGGAGCCGATCGTGGTTTGCGCCCAGGCGGCCGATGGCTCGAAAAAAGGTTTCCTCTCGAAACTCACGAGCGCGCGTAAGGATCGCAAAACCGGCGAGCTCAAGGAAAACCAATTTCCCAACATGGCGAATCGTTGGTGCACCTCGGAGCTCAAAATGGCGCCGATCCACAAGTGGATCCGCAACAACCTCTCGGGCCGGATACTCAACCTCATGGGAGAGCGAGCCGAGGAGAGCGCGCAGCGCGCGAAACTAGAAAAAATCCGTTTCGATGAGAAACTTTCGGCGGCCGGCCGCGAGGTTTGGAATCTCTCGGCGATCCATGAGCTCACGGAATCTCAGGTATGGGAAATCATCCACGCTCGCGGGATCCCGGTGCATCCTTGTTACTCGTGGGGCGTGAAGCGCGCGAGCTGCGCGATTTGCATTTTCTCGAGCAACACGGATATCCGCCTGGCGGCAAAGCACGCTCCCGAAATCGCGGCCGCATACGTTGAGGCCGAGGCAAAAATCAAACATACCTTTCGCTTTAAGCCGGCAACGAGCAAGCGCGGAGAGCTCAAGGAAACGATCGCAACCATCATCAAAGGAGCGAGCTAAAAAAATTCGAGCAATGGCCTCCGGCCGTGGCGTGCTCTAAAGCGAGAGCCGGCGGCGCAGGGGAATTTATGAGGCCGCTGATCGCGGCCGCTTTTTCAAAATCGTTAACCAACAATCAGGAGTGACTAGAAATGAAATCTCAACTTAAAATGGCAGCCGGAAATTATGGGCGCGCTAATCGCGCGCACCTCTCCCTCGAGGCTCCGCTCAAAGTGGTGGATCTATTCGCCGGCGCCGGCGGATTTTCCACTGGCGCGGCGCTCGCCGGCGCTAACGTGGTTTGGGCAGGCAACCACTGGCCTCTCGCCGTGCAGTACCATACCGCCAACCATCCAGGGGCCGCCCACGTGTGCCAGGATCTCCACCAGGCGAATTGGGCTCAGGTTCCGAGCATGGATCTCCTCCTCGCCTCGCCGGCTTGCCAAGGGCATTCCCGAGCTCGTGGGCGCAGCGGCCGCGAAACGCCTGAGCAGGATGCCTCGCGCTCCACGGCCTGGGCGGTTGTTTCCTGCGCCGAGTATCACCGGCCTAAAACCGTGATCGTGGAAAACGTGGCTGAGTTTCTCACCTGGGCGCTGTATCCGGCCTGGAAAACCGCCATGCAGGCGCTCGGCTATACGCTCACCGAGAATGTGCTCAACTCGGCCGATTTCGGCGTGCCTCAATCGCGGATCCGCCTATTTATCGTGGCGCGCCTGGATCGCGAGCTCATGATCACCAATCCCCTGCTGCCGCACGTGCCGGCGAGCTCGATCATCGATTGGGATGCCGGCAATTGGAGCCGGATCCGCAAGGCCGGCCGCTCCGAGGCGACGCTTGCCCAGGTGATCGAGGGCCGCAAGCGTTTCGGCGATCGCTTTTTGGTGGCGTACTACGGCCGCGAAAAGGGCGGCCGCGATCTCGCCAAGCCGCTCGGCACCGTTACGACGCGCGAGCGTTTCGCGCTCGTGGATCGCGATAAGATGCGCATGCTCACTGCCGATGAGATTCGCCAGGCTATGGGATTCCCCACTGGATACATTCTCCCGGAATCGAAAAAGGCGGCCGTGCACCTGCTCGGCAACGCCGTGGTGCCCGAGGTGGCGAAACACATCACCCTGCAAGTAAAGGCGGCCGGCTAATGAGCTCGAAACAACAACCGAGGAAAGTAACCATGAAAAAAGCAAAAGCGCCGGCCTCTCCGGCAGATAATAAAATGAATGTGCCGGCAATATATCTCGGCGAGCGCGTGGAGGTTTTAAGCGGGATCCGGCATACTTTCCGCACGCCCGAGGGCAGGATCCTCTCATATAAAAGCCTGCGCGGGCATTTGTGGTTTGGTGACATTTACCTAACCTCTAAAGCGGGCAGCATTCAAACACGCCCTGAAAAAGCGCCTTACGATAAATCAGAAAACCTCGGCCTCGAGGCAACAAAGCAGGATCATCTCGATTACGAGCTGCACAAGGAGCTCGCAAAGGATTATCGGCTGCGGAATCGAAAGGCGATGGAGCTAAAAAAACCTCATCGCGATATCCTCAAGGCGCTCGAGCTCCTGCGGCCATTCATGCGCGGCGCTGATACCTATACGATTAAGCGATTCGCCGGCTACCTGGAAAATCAACTATCAAAAAAGGCGAAAAGAAAATGAGTAACGTAATTCCGTTTCCACTGAAAAAAACAGACGCCACCGATCCCGCCGAAAAACTTAGGGCGTCGATCGCTGAGGCGGTTAAAAAAACCGCCGCTGAATTCCAGGCATCTCTATGCGATTTTTGTGTGGTGATCGTTGGGCAGCAGGATATCGAGCGCGTGGCCGAATCTATCCAGGCGCTCGAGCCCAGGTTTTTAGTAAAGGCTTTCGCAGGGGCCAACCAGGCCGAGCGCGCAAAATTGTATCGGTATCCGGCGCACCACATCCTGGTAATGAGCGTAGGGGTCTATCGCCGCGATCGCCTGCGATGGCTCGAGCCATTCGCGAAAGTAAACCGCCTACTGATCGTTACCGATCACGGTGGCGTAAATATCCCTGGCGCGATCGGAAAGCGATCGCTAACCTGCACCGCTAATGGAGGATTCGATGGAAAAAATTGAGAAACCGAAACGGGCCTCGAGCCCTGATGCGCGCAGCGGGCCTCCCGTTGGCGTGAGGCTTTCCAAGGCGGAGAGGGCGGAGCTGCAGGCCGGCGCCGATCTCGCGTCTGAGGGCAATCTGGGCCTTTACATCCGCACCTTGGCGCTCAGGTTACACCGTCGCCCGCCTTACTCTACGGTGCCGCTAAACGATCTCCACGCTGAGGCGATGGCCCAGGCCTTTCACGTCGCCGCGAAAATGGCCCGCGAGCTCGCCGGCCGGCCGGATCAGCTAGCGGCCGAGCTCGAGCGGATTGGAGCTAAGCTGCTGGAAGAAAAAAACCCTGCCCAAGGCGGGCAGGGGAACGTGGAGGCAGCTAAGGAGGAGTAGCGTATTCCCTAAGCCTGGCAGGATCCTCAGCGCGTTGCAACCCGGTGCCGGGCGTGGTATGCCGCCCGGCATGAATAATCGCGTAAATACGTTAATTCGCGCCAGGCTCGAGGCCACCGCCCAGGCCATGGAAGCCGAATCAAAAGAGCTCAAGGCGCTCGCCGCTACCTCGCTAACAGGTAGCGCCGGCGCCGAGCTCGCGCGCGACGCGATTGATCTCGAGCTCGCGGCCGGCCACCTGCGCGAGATGCTTTCCCGCCTCCCTGGCGCCTGATACCATCAGGGCATGGAGCATTTCCGTGCTGATTAACCTCTCGAGCGATCTCGATCGCCTTACCAAAGACCTTGATGATCTCGGCCGGAATCAAATTCCTTTCGCCGCCTCCCTGGCGCTCAATAACACGGCCGCGCTCGCGAAAAAGGCGGAGCGCGAGGAGATGGCTCGCGTTTTCGATAGTCCCAGGCCGTTCACGCTCAATTCCATTTACGTAACTCCCTCGACAAAACGCGATCTAACGGCCGTGGTTGGCCTTAAGAGCGGCAAAGGCTCGAGGCAAGGTGCCGCCGAGTACCTGCGCGCGGAAATCACCGGCGGAAAGCGCGAGGAAACTCCATTCGAGCGCGAGCTCGCGCAGGCCTTTCACGCAAACGGCGCCGTAGTACCTGGGCGCGATGCAAAGCTGGATGCATTCGGCAACGTAACCAAGGCCATGAGGAAAGCGATCATCAAGGCGGAGGACGGCGGCGACGGCAAGGATCCACGCGGCATCTTTATCATTCCCGTGGGCTCGCGTTCGCATTTGCGCCCAGGTATTTATCAGCGGATCCCGAATCGCCTGAAAACGAAAAAGCGAAAGGGCGTAGTTGTATCCACGTCGGGCGGCGGAACGCGCCTAAAAGTTTTGATGCTTTTCGACACTGGCGGCGCCACCTATGGAGCTCGGCTCGATCTATCGGGAACGGTGAGCGATACGGTGCGGTTCCATTTCTCTAATGAGCTCTCGAAAGCCATGATCCGAGCTCGTTTCTCGGCGAATATCGGGTTTTTCGGCGGATCAGAAAAATGAGCTCGCCGAAATTTGCCGGCACGATCCAGGCGGCCGCCTATTACGACAAAAAAGGCGATCCTAAACTAAATATCGACCTCGACGAAATGGAGCGGATCCGCCGAATCCTCGTTAGCGGCCTGGGCCGCGAGCCTACGGTGCTCGAGGTTTTTGAATACGTATACCAGGAAACGCGCCAATGATTCTTTGGCAGCGCCGGCCGAACGGCCGTAAATTCCACGCATACGATCGGCCGCTGCATAGGGATGCCGCCCACGAGCTCGTATCACTTTGCAGGAAAGCCGCTATCGCATTTGGGCACTCGATCCAGGCCAAGCCGGTTGCAAAGCGCGATCGTTGCGTGAAATGCTCAGAAGCAGCCGAGAGATTGAGCCGAGCGAGCGGGGGAATTGATCTATGGTAAAGCAGAAAACCGTAAAACTTAGCGCGAGAGAAATAGAGCTCATTTGGAATGCGCTCGACTGCTATTCGCTCGAAATCCTCCTCCGTGGCGGCTCGATGATCGAGGCAAAAGAGCTCCGCAAACTCTCTCGATGTTTCAGAAATCTCCGCTGGCCGAAATGGCAGCGCGAGGCTGCACTAGCGCGCAGGAAATTAGCTGAAACGTGTAAATGCAATAGCGCGTAAAAACAATTTGGATTTAGCGATCTCGATCCTTAACATTCCGTTATATGGCAAAACGCTCGGAATTGATCGCGGCGCTCAAGGCTCTCGCAGCCAAATTGGGCAAAACTCCTAAAACTATCGACCTGAGCAAAGCGCGAAAGCCAAGGCTCAACGAATATATCCTGCGAAAAGAATTTGGCAGCTACTCCAATGCGCTCAAGGCCGCCGGCCTCATGGCGGAGCGTAGCGATCCGAGCAAGCCGCCCGCCGAGCTCGCGCCGCTTAAAGAGCGGATCAAGGATCTCGAGAACGCTCTCGAGGTTGAGCAGCGCCGCTCTCGAGTACTCTCTAAATTTTCCGGCATGCCGATGCGCGAGCCTCCTAAGTGGCTCAGCGATAAGAGCAGCAAAAAATCAATCGGAGGAATCCCGCTGCTCTTTATCAGCGACGTGCACTTTGATGAGGTAGTGCAACCCGACGAAATCAACGGGGCCAACCAATACAACCGATCAATCGCCGTAAGGCGGCTCGAGCGCACTTTTAAAATGGCCACGTGGCTTTGCCACAATCAATTCGCTGCTCCGAAATACGAGGGGATCGTTTGCGCCCTGGGCGGCGATATGGTTAGCGGCAATATCCACGAGGAGCTCGCGGAAACGAATCAGCACAGGATCCTCCGCACCTGCCTGGATCTCGCGGCATACCTCGTGGGCGGCATCAGGGGGCTCGCTGATGCCTTTGGTAAGGTTTACGTTCCGTGTGTCGCCGGCAACCACGGCCGGATTAAAAAGCAATGGCAGTATAAAAACCGAGCCGAGGATAATTTCGATTGGCTCATCTACCAAATGATCGCCACCGCTTTCGCCGACGATCCACGGGTAAGGATCCACGCGCCCGTGTCGCCTGATGTGCAGTTCGATATCCATGGCCTGCGGTTCCTGCTCACGCATGGCGATCAGTTCCGTGGTGGCTCAGGCATCGCGGGCGTGTTCTCTCCCCTGATGCTCGGCGCTCACCGTAAGCAGAAACGGCAGAACGCTCTCGATAACCCTTTCGACATAATGATGATGGGCCACTGGCATCAGCTAATACAGACGCAAAGCCTCATAGTGAACGGATCGGTCAAGGGGTACGACGAGTATGCGTTCCAAAACAATTTCCCGCCTGAGCCCGCTCAGCAAAGCCTATCGATCATCAGTAAGCACGGGATCATCACGCATCAAATGAGTATCCTCTGCGACGCGCCCAAGGTTAAGCAGGGGGCCGCGCGCAGCGCCTTGCTCGCGTGGTAGCCCTCTCGCGCGTGCCAGGCCTTTAACAGCCGGCCGCGCGCAGCGCCTCGTTAGGGGTTGGGCACCTGATCAAGTCTCGTGCCATCTAAGGTATGCAGCTACTTTCGAGCAGCTAACCTATTGATATCATTACATTGTTAAATAATTATCAACACACTAACCCATTGATATCGTTGAACTATTTATTTATTAATCAACTACGCAACCTATTGAAACAACTAGGGAATACATGTTATCGCCAGAAAGACGGAAAGCCAAATGGTTTCAAATATTTATGGGTCCTTGTTTTCAACCATTAGAACGGGTGATTCGCGCG
>ERZ869921.203-NODE-203-length-39648-cov-11.302857_pt1 | contig 39648 bp, 53 predicted proteins | sample MGYA00579310_ERZ869921 | MGnify/ENA primary metagenome ERZ869921 (study PRJEB32216, sample SAMN09231816) | wastewater metagenome | place: USA: Maryland | collected 2016-06-21 | study: EMG produced TPA metagenomics assembly of the PRJNA472060 data set (Reclaimed... | reverse complement strand
GGCGCCCGCGAGGTTGGCGCCCGCGAGGTTGGCGCCCACGAGGTTGGCGCGCGCGAGGTTGGCGCCCGCGAGGTTGGCGCCCACGAGGTTGGCGCGCGCGAGGTCGGCGCCCGCGAGGTTGGCGCCCACGAGGTCGGCGCCCTCAAGGTTGGCGCGCGCGAGGTAGGCGCCCGCGAGGTTGGCGCCCTCAAGGTTGGCGCGCGCGAGGTAGGCGCCCGCGAGGTTGGCGTCCGCGAGGTAGGCGTACGCGAGGTTGGCGTCCGCGAGGTAGGCGCCCGCGAGGTTGGCGCCCACGAGGTCGGCGCCCGCGAGGTTGGCGCCCGCGAGGTTGGCGCGCGCGAGGTCGGCGCCCGCGAGGTTGGCGCCCGCGAGGTTGGCGCCCACGAGGTTGGCGCGCGCGCCTTCGCGCCCATCCGTCTCTCGCCAGATGCGATGGTTCGCGAGGATCTTGTCGAGTTCTTCCTTAATCATCACTCGGTCTCCTCTTCCGGCTTGTAGCCGCACTTGCTGGTTTCGAGGGTCATTTCTCGCCCCCACCAGCCCATCTGGCGTAAACGCGATTGCCGCGGCTAACAGCCTCGACGCGATAAGCCCGCTTCAAAGTCCATGCATTCGTGGATGCCGACTTGGGCGTCATGAACTCGGTCGGATAGAGGGCCCATTCTCCTGGCCTCTTCTTGAGTTCGTCCACGAACGCAATTGAGGTGCATTTTCTATTCTTTATTTCCGGCGGTGATTCCCATCTAATCTCACTCATCGCTCGTCTCCTCCGGCTTGTAGCCGCACTTGGAAGTCATGAGGTCGGCCCACCCGATCGGGACGCCGGCCTTACTGGCGAGCTCGCGGACCTTGGGCCCAGCGAATCGGTCGCAAGAAGTGTTCGCGCAGTGCGCGATCTTGCCCGGGGCGTATTTGCGATCGGAACGGAGGCAGAATGCGCGGTCTCGGAATATCATCGGAGCACCCGGCCGATGCCGTGGCACCGCTCGCAGTCCACCGTCACCGTGCGCGTCGAGTAGCCGTTGCTCGCACCGCCGTGCGGGATCATGTCCTCGTCGTAGTCGGTGCCGTAGCCATCGCAGTCGGGGCAGTCGACGCCGGCGGCCTTGATCAGGTCGCGAACGTGATCCTCTTCGGTGGTCAGGGCCTCGTCGTCCCACCACGTCTCGATGTATTCGGCGAGCTTGTCGGCGCGGGCCCAGTACGCCTGCCGCACCCGCATGTGCTCGGCGACGTCGCGCTCGAAGGTCAGCCAGTCCTGCCGGCGCTGCTCGACGAGGTGGGCGACCTGGCCCTGCGCGCGGGCGGCGTCGACCTCGGCGCGGGCCAGCAGCTCGCCGTTCGCGAGCGCGATCCGCTGCCAGTCGGCGGCGGCCTCCTCGGCCTTGCGCAGGGCGATCTCGAGCTGGTTGGCGCGGGTCAGTTCCTGCGCCCATCGCTCGCGCCATTGGCGATCGGTCACGGGGATCATTTCTTCGGTCTGAAGGTCGGTGGTCATCGGGTGCCTCCTTTCGAGTGGCGAGACCACTATCGGCCAGCCATTTTACTTTCGCAAGTGGTATTGCGGTTATTTTTTCAACCTGTATTTTCGAGCCATGCAGATCAAGCAGTACCTACAGGCCCGAGGGGAGTCCATTCCTGATTTCGCGGAGCGCGCTGGCATCATTCGGCAGACGCTTCAGCAGATCATTGGCGGGACGCGCCCTCGCATCGACATTGCCTACCGCATCGTGATGGCATCTCGCGCGCAGCCAGCGCCGGATGGCGGTACGATCACGTTTGAGGGGATCGCCGAGCCTCACGTCAACCGATCGCCGGCCGAAACGGAGTAGGCAGAATGGCGGCAGCGATACCCGAAGAGGTGACCGGCGTACATGAGTACGCCCGCGTCTCCGACCCGTACCGCGAGCTTGCTGCCTCCTGCATCCGGGATGCCATCAAGTGCCTGGATCTCGCCGACGGGTACCGGTCGAAGCTGCGGATCGTCGCCGACGAGAATCTTCGCATCTACCGGCACGGCGTCTGGAAGGGCGTCATTTGTCGTGCCCGAGTCTACTGGTACCAACTCGAGAATGACATCGACTGGATGCGCCGACCCGGCGGCTACTCGCTCTGGGTCTGCGCCACGGCCCTCTCGGACGACGAGGCCGAGGCGGTGAGGGACGAGTACCTGCGGCGCGCTGAGCCACTGCTGGGCGAGTACGACGAGGCGCTGCTGCGGTGGGGCAGGGGGTACGTCCAGCGAGAAGGATCGAGAACATGAGCCTGCCGAAGCCGTACTACCAAGACGACGCGGTGACGATTTATCACGGGGACTGCCGCGAGATCGCGCCTGGCCTTGCGGTCGATGTCGTCGTGACCGACCCGCCCTATGGCATTGCGTACTCAAGCGGCTGGTCGAGAGAAACAAGGTCCCACGCGGAGAAAATCGTCGGCGATGCGTCGACCGAGATGCGCGACTGGGCGGTAATGAAGTTCGCGGACAAGCCCTGCGCCTTCTTTGCAACGCCGAAGTGCCGCCTGCTGATGGAGCCGCGCGCGCTCCTCGTCTGGGACAAGGGCGAGGCCGCCGGCATGGGCGACCTGTCGATCCCGTGGAAGCCTAACTGGGAGGTCATCTGGGTGGGCGGGGGCGGATGGGTCGGGACCCGAACGTCGTCCGTCCTCCGCGGATCGTCGATGGTCACGACCTCCGCGATGGGTCGCTCGCATCCGCACGAGAAGCCCGTCTGGTTACTCGCAGCGCTCATCGCCAAAGCGCCAGAAGGCATCGTCCTCGACCCCTTCATGGGCAGCGGCACAACACTTAGAGCCGCGAAGGATCTCGGCCGCAAGGCCATCGGCATCGAGATCGAAGAGAAATACTGCGAGATCGCAGCCCGCCGAATGCGGCAGGAAGTTTTGCGGCTTTGAGATCGAGACCGGCCTAGGGCTCCGCAGCACGAGAGTGGCAGCGGGGGTGGGTCGGGGGAATACCGGAAACCGGGTTAATCGGGGTAGGGGGATCGGGGATGAAGCAAGCGGGATTCGGGTGGCCCGAGCTTGATGAGGCATGGCGGCGCATCACCGAGGCGTTTGCGCTCTACGGCAAGACCATCCGGCCGCTTCGGGGCGACCGGCGGGACCACATGAGCCGGCTGATAGCCGACGGGTACACGCCCGACGAGCTCGTGGCAGCCGTTCATGGCTACGTCCACTTCCACAAGGGCCTCGACCAGAAGCCAGGCAGCGACTTCGACCCGTGGAAGTTTTTCACGCCCGACGCCGTGTTCCGGCTGCACAAGATCGAGGCGCGCATCGAGTTCGGGATGGCGGGTCCGTACCGCTTCCGTCGTGAGGTTACGAGGGAGCGCGTCAGCCGGGCCGAGATGGAGCGGCAGGCAGAGATCGCCAAGGTGATGGAGGAGCGAAAGCTGCGCGCGGTATAGGGCCGCGTGGATGCGTGGACGGTTAAGCCAGTGGCACGCATTCGAGTTCACAGCCGGAACCACGGGATTCCCCATAACCGGCAGCGTGAGAGCTTAGGCGAGAGCACGCGGGGAAGGTCTGGAGCTACGTCAGGCCCAAGCAACTCGTCATGTCACGCCGGGAACGCTCCCTGCCGTGATGCCGGCTCTGCACTTGGTCGCAGGGTGGCGCTCTCACTTAGGCGTGTGCCTAGGATGGGAGAGCTACGCCGGATGCCTTGGTCATAGGAACGGACGAGACCGACAAACAGAGTCCGATGCACTATCGGCGGCCCCTTTCGGGGCAATTTCGAGGAGGGGACCATGCGAGAGTTGATCGCGTTCTGGATCGGGTGCCTGTTGATCGTGTTCGCTTCCATCGAAGCCTCCGCCATCCCGGCGCAGGTCCGCTACCAGAACACCGATGCGCTCCCGATCGTGAGCGTCCGCGTCTGCCAGGGCGCGGCGTGCTCGACCATCGCGACGACGTGCGCGGCAAAGGCCAATTGCACCGTCGTGGCTGACCTGAAGCACGGCGCATTCCCGACCACCATCGCAGCGCAGGGCTCGGGTACGCTGTGGAGTGCGGACAGCAACGTGGTCCCGTACCGGGCTGTTGACCCGGTGCTGTGCCAGTCCGACTTCGTGTGTCGATCCGACTTCGACGCCAGCGGGTCGGTGACGGTCGCAGACTTCGCGGCGTTCCTGCGCGTGCTGGGCTCGTCATGGTAGACATCGACGCGATCTATCGGGACGCGCGGCGGTATTCGCCCAGCGTCGATGCGACCGAGGACATTGCGCAGACCGCGTGCCTCATCGCGCTCGAAAGGCCATGGCGGACCAATCGGCGATGGCTGATGCACGACGCGATCCGCCTGGTTCTTGGCCGGTTCGCGTGGTCGAGAAGCTCGCGGCCGATCAACACCACGCCGATCGAGCACCCCGAGTGGATCGCCTCGCACTACGCGAGTCCGCTCGAATTGTGGGATCGGTGGCAAGATGAGCTGAGCGAAGACCAGGCCGACGAGTGGCGCGTGTTGCCCGCGGCGGAACGAGACAAGCGAGTCGCCGAGAGCATGAGGGCGCTCGGGACCAGCGAGGTGGGGCGATGATGCGTGCAATCTGGACCGATGCCGACGGCGATTCGATCGAGATCACGACCCGGGACGCGCTCGGGACCGAATCCGATCAGGAACTCTGGCTCGTGGTGAACGAAGACGACGATGCGGCTTTCACCTTCGATGCGATCGACGCGCGAAGCATGGGTGAATACCTGATCGCGTGGGCCGATCGACAGGAGGGGCGATGAACGAGAAGGATCGAGAGGAACTCAAAAAGTACCGTACCGTCATTCAGCACCAGAGCGCGCTGCTTGAAAGTCGATTCCGCGGGCTCGAAGATCGGGTGGCCGAACTAGAGGCCCGCATCCCGGCGCCGGAGATCGTCCCGCGGGCGCCGGCTCGATCGAGGAGCCTGGAATACGTCATCGGGCTGGAGAATGCGGCCAATCGCCTGCTCGAGTTTGCCAGACCGATGGGCGACTCGGATCGGATCAAGGCATGGGACGAGCTCGCTCGCGCGGTTAGGAGCTAAGGCGATGAGCCTCAACCGCCACGCGAAGTGCCGCGACTCCAACGAGGCCGAGATCATCCTCGCCCTGCGCAAGCACGGGGCATCGGTCTACCAACTCGACCGGCCCGTCGACCTGCTCGTCGGCTACGATCGACAAACCTACTTGCTCGAGGTCAAGCAGCCGGGCGGCAAGCTGACTGAGGGGCAGTGCGATTTCTTCGACGAATGGCGCGGTGGAATCGCCAGCGTGGTGCGCAGCGTCGAAGAGGCGCTCGGTCTGATCGGGATCGCTCACCGCGGCGTCGAAGTGGGGCCGCGCATCATGTCGAGTCCGTGGCTCGACGGAACAGGGGGGGACTGAAATGGACTGGATCAAGCTCAAGCCTTTGACCGGGACTCGGGATCGACTCGTGCGCGCTTCGTTTATCGTCGAAGTGCAGGTCACGTCGCCGAGCAATATCAAGCTCATCGACCGACGCGGCAACGCCTACGTGTGGACGGGCACGATGGTTGAATACGCAGAGCTCGTGAGCCGGCTCGGCCTTGTGGGTGACAATTGATCGGCTGGCTGCGCAATTGGCTGCGACGCTGGCTGCTCGATTCGCCCGACGAGCTGTGCTTCAAGGATTTCGTCTACGCGACGACGCCCCAGGGCGTTCCCATCTCGGCCTCGTGCCGGCGACCGGCCGGGCACTGGGGTCCGTGCGACATGGAGTGAGGTGCCGATGCCTTTGCCGAGTAAGGGCGGACTCTACAACCCGCACCGCTATCGGTCCTCGCGACGCGCGAAGCTCGTCGAGGCCGATGTGATTCTTATCAAGCGGCGACTCGCGATCGGAGAGACCGCACGCAAGCTCGCGGCCGAGTTCAACGTGTCACAGGCCGCGATATGCGATATCCGCAAGGGGCGCAACTGGTCGTGGGTCACCCACTGAGGGTCCAGAAGTAGGGCCGAACTGGATGGCAAGACCGAAACCCGGTGAGCGAACGCCGGGGTCTGGGCGAAAGCCGGGAACCCCGAACAAGATCACGAAGGTCATGCGCGAGGAGTGGCTCGAGGCCTACGAGCGTCGCGGCGGCGTCCAGTTCCTGATGGGACTCGAGGACGAGGTGTTCGCTCGCGGCCTCCTGCGCCTGATCCCCAACGAGGTCGCAGCGAGCGTGACCGGCGACCTGACCCTGCGCGTCATCGACCGCAGCGACACGCGAAAGGACGACGATGGCGTGGCCTAAAGGGCGCAGGCGAACGAAGAGCGAAGTAGCGGCCCAAGACATAGGGCCGAAGTCTGCGTCGATCCTGGGGCATCCTGCGCAGCCTGAGTCCATATTTAGCGCGGGTCCGTCGATGGCCGACGAGCTCAAAGCGATCCGTCGCACGATCATGCTGCACCGATTGCGTGGGCCAAAGTCCACGCTCGACTGGTCCGAGTGGAGGCGGATCCGCCACTACGAGGACATGCGCGACCAGAAGCTGGTCTGGCACATCCAGGCCGCCATGACCAAGGACGGCGCGTCCATGGACGAGGCCGAAGCCTATCTCGACGCCGAACTCGCCCGTCGTTGAGGTCCGGGTCGGGACGCCCGGCTACCCGGTCCTCGATGCCTTCCGACGCGACCGATCCCGACGCGCCTTCATCATGGGCCCGCTCGGCTCGGGCAAGACCTTCGGCATGTACGATCGGCTGCTCCAGACCATGTGCGAGCAGGCCCCCAACGCGCAGGGCGTCCGGCCATCCCGCTGGGTCGCCATCCGCAACACCTACAGCCAGCTCGAAACCACGACCATCAAGGACTTTCGCGCCCTCTTCACCGACCAGATCGGCACGATGGTTATGGGCAACCAGCCGAGCTATCGCACCCGCGTGCTGCTCGAGGACGGCACCCGCCTCGATGCCGAGGTCATCTTCCTGGCCCTCGATCGCGAGGATGCCGTCGCCAAGCTCCGCGGCTTCCAGCTCACGGGTGGCGTCGTCAACGAGACGAAAGAGCTCGTCAAGGCCATCATCGACATGCTCGACCTGCGCGTCGGCCGGTACCCGTCGATGGCCGATGGCGGCGTGCAGCCGACATGGCACGGGATCATTGGCGACACGAACGCCCCCGACACCGACCACTGGTACTACCGCCTCGCCGAAGAGCAGCGGCCCGAGGGCTGGTCGTTCTTCCGTCAGCCGGGCGGCGTGATCCGTCAGGGCGCGGGCTGGGTTGCCAATCCCAACGCCGAGAACCTGCGCAACCTGCCCGCCGGCTACTACGGCACCGGAATGCAGGGCAAGAGCGAGGACTGGATCAGCGTAAACCTCGGGAATGAATACGGTTTCAGCCTCGACGGGAAGCCCGTTCACCCTGAGTACCAAGACAGCGTCCACTGCCCCGGCGAGATCCCCTACGACCCCTCGCAGCCGATCGTGCTCGGCGTCGACTTCGGGCGCACCCCCGCTGCGCTGATCCTCCAACCCACCGCGATCGGTCGCTACCACGCCATCGACGAGTTTGTGACCGAGGACATGTCACAGGCCATCTTCGGGCCCGAGCTCAAGCGATACCTCGGCAGCCACTACCCCAACGCTCGCATCCGAGGCTGGGCCGACCCGGCCGGCGAGGCTCGAGGGCAAGCCACCGAGGACACGCCGATGCGCATCCTTCAGGCGGCGGGCATCCCGGTCTCGAGGGCGCCGTCGAACCAAACGACCCTGCGCCGTGCTGCCCTCGCGAACCCGTTCACCCGCCTGTGTATGGACGGCAAGCCCGCGCTGCTCGTCTCGGCCAAGTGCAAGAGATTCCGCAAGGCCATGATGGGCGGGTGGTGTTTCCGAAAGCTCAAGATCGCAGGCGAGGAACGCTACGACGAGCTGCCCGACAAGGGCCCCCTCAGTCACATCGCAGAAGCGGGGGAGTATGCTCTACTCGGAGAAGGCGAGGGCGTCGCAGCCCTGCGCTCGGCGGACTATGACGACAGCGAACCGTTCCAGGATCAGGCGGACATGTGGTAACGACCGTCCTCGCCTTCACGGCCCTCGGATTCGTGATTGGCTACCTGCTCGGCTGCACCCGCAGTCGGGATCGGCTGCCGCGTGAAGTCTACGACCGGCACGGGCGGCGACTCTTCTAGCCTCGGCCCCTGGCTCCTGCGCGAGCTCGTCGACGCAGCCGAGGTCGTCGAGGCAGCCGAGGATGTCACCGCTTGGGGCTTCCCCCGAACGATCGAGCCCGACGAGTTCATCTACGGCGCGTGGTTCCGCATGGGTCGCGGCGTCGTCTTCTGGTTCGAGGCGCCCCATCCGCAAGCGCCCGCCGCTGCGATCGTCCACCTCGCCGTCGCGCCCCGCTACCGCAGCCGATGGCCCGTGAAGCGGTGGGCCGTCGCCGTCGAGATCGTGGCCGAGCTGATGGGCGCCACACACCTACTCGCCGCATTCCCCGAGGATTGCCCCCAGCGAGACTATGCCTTACGGCTCGGCTGGCAAAAGAGCGACGGGCCTCGGCTCGTGCGCTGGCTGGGGGGTGCGGATGGGCGGCAAGAGCGGCGGATTCCTCAATCGCATCTTCACGAAGAAGGGATGGAGCGGGGGTAACTCCATGCTCCAGAACATCTTCGATCCCGGCGCGGTCCTGTTCGATCAGGAAACCGCCGGCAGCGACGCGCCCAAGCCGCCGACCGACACCGCCGCCATCGCCGCCTCGGCTGCCGCCCGTGAAGAGGAGCGACGCCGACTCGCTAGCAACGGCCGATCGTCCGTCCTCTCGGGCCGCCGCGCCGACGCCCTCTCTGCCTCGATCGGCAAGCGCAGCCTCGGGGGCGGACTGTGATCGGACTGGAGTCCATCACCGCCGAAGGACTCATCCAACGGCTCGGCCAACTACGGGGCCGGCGCGTCAACTTCGATACCCAGTGGCAGGAGACCAAAAACCTCCTGTGGCCCGACACGACCGACTTTACGCAGGATCGGTCTCCGGGCTCGAAGACCAACCTCGAGATCTTCGACATGGACCCGGCGATGTCGCTCGAGCGCGGCGCCGCGGTCCTCGAGACCTTCCTCACGCCCCGCACGCAGCAGTGGCACAAGCTCACGCCGTCCAACAAGGACCTCGCGAAGCTGCCCCGCGTGAAGGAGTTCTTCGAGGACGCGACTGACATCCTGTTCCGGTTCCGCAACTCGACCCGCAGTCGCTTCTACTCGCAGGTTCACGAGGGCTACAAGTCGCTGCTCCAGGCGGGCAACTCGAATCTCTTCGTGCAGGAAGTGCCCACCGGCGGCGTCTCTTACCGCTACACGCCGATTGGCGCCTCGTGGATCGACGTCGACCACGAAGGCATCGTCGACACCGTATTCTACGAATACAAGCTGACGGCCAAGGCCAGCGTCTCGCGCTGGAAGGAGAGGGCGCCGAAGTGTGCGCAGGACGCGCTCGCGTCCAACCCCTTCATGGAACACACCTATCTCCACGTCGTGATGCCCAACGACCAGCACGACCCCGAGTCGATGCGGCCCGAGCACATGGCGTTCTCGGCCTTCGAGGTCTGCGTCCACACGAAGGAGATTCTCGACCGATCCGGCTACCACGAGCTCCCGTACATGTGGAGCCGTTACACCGTGAACCCGGCCGAGACATACGGACGCGGCCCGGCGATGCTCGTGCTGCCCGACATCAAGACCTTGCAGGAGATCGAGAAGACCTTCCTGCGCAGCGGGCAGAAGGCCGCCGACCCGCCGCTACTCGTAGCCGACGACGGCAAGCTCGGCCGAGGCAATCGCCGCGTGAAGCTTGGTGCGGGCAAGATGACGATCGGCGGCGTCGATCCCCAGACGGGTCGTCCGCTGATCCTGCCGCTCCAGACCGGCGCCCGGCTCGACATCACGCACGAGATGCAGGAGCGCCGACGGATGCTGATCCGCTCGGCTTTCTTCCTCGATATCTGGGAAATTTTGGCGCAGGACCGCGTCGAGATGACCGCGACCGAGTTCCTGGGCCGAATGCGCGAGAAGGGCCAACTTCTGTCGCCCGTCGTCGGCCGGCAGCAGACTGAGCTGCTGGGACCCATGATTCAGCGCGAGATCGCCATCGCGCAGCGGCAGGGCAAGCTGCCCCAGCTTCCGCCCGAGCTCGTCGAGGCCGCAGGCGAGTACGAGATCGGGTACGAGTCCGACGCGACCCGGATGCAGAAGGCGTCGCAGGTCGAGGCATACACGCGCACGTTCGAGGCGTTTGCGCCCATGCTCCAGATGAATCCGAGCCTGCTCGAGCTCTGGGACCAGCCCGCGGCGATCCGCAACGGCTTCGAGATCCTAGGCGGCTCGACGCGGGACCTGCGCAGCGAGCAGGAGTACGAAGAGGCCATGCAAGGCGCAGCGCAAGCGCAGCAAGAGGCCGCAGAGGCCGAGCAGATGCCGATGGCGGCAAAGGGCGTGCGTGACCTGGCCGAAGCGAAGCGCGCAGCGCAGGCGGCCGCTTGAGTACGGCGAAGCGGGCCCGGCAGTCGTTCGATGCGCGGATGGTCTCAGGTGCGGCCAAACGTATCTTCGGCGCCGACAGCAAAGACGCGATGCTGATCATGGCGTGGCTCGCGGATGCCTGTCATGCAACCGAAAACGTTTCACGGGGAACGGTCGAGGACACCTATCGCGCGATCGGTCGGCGTGAAATCTGGCTGCTGATTCAGGACGCCATGCGCATGACCGAGGACGACATCCGGGACTTGCAGGAGCAGGTCGCGGGCTGGGATCAGTAGGATGCGGTGGCGAATCCTCGCAGGGCTGGCCGTGTTGGGCGCTTTGGCGCTCGGTGCGGTGACTCCGCTCCAGCAGGTCGAGGCCCGCGTCAAGAACATCGAGCGGCAACTGGCTGCGCTCTTCACCTACCAGAACGACACGACGCCGCCGGTTGATCTGCGATCCGGCACCACGCTGGCAGGATCCGCGATCGGCGGCGGCGGCTCGGGCGACTTCAAGGCAGATGGAACGGTCCCGATGACAGGCGACCTCAACATGGCGAACGGGGACATCGTGAACCCGGACGCCGTGGGTGCGGATATCTACTACGTCGATTCGGTGGCCGAGGCGCAGGCGGCGCTGACCCGGTGTGGGTCTGACCTGACCGGATCAACCCAGTCTGGCTGCATTGTCCAGTTCACGGGCGGACTCCACGACAACGGCGGCGCGACTTTGAGCATGGCCGGGACTGGGAGTGCAGCGACAGGACGGGCTGGCGTCATCCTTAGGGGTGTTGGCGGCGGAACGGCTGCCGGCGACGCCGGTCTCCCCAACTCAGGCACGATTATCAAGGCGTCTGGTGCAGTCCCGATCATCGACGTTGGCGCCTGTATGGGCTGCATGATTGAAAATATCACTCTCGCCGGAGAGGATGTCGCGACGGTGGGTGTCGACTTTCTGGCTCCAACGTCTACTCCTACGACTCGATTCGTTATGCGCAACGTCGCCATGTACGAAATAGCTGGTTACGGGGTTAGAACGCCGTCTAGCGGACAAATCGATACGATGATTCTTGAAAACGTGTCCGTTCGAGACTCCCAGGGATGCTACCAACAGCGGTATACACAAAACGCAGGGAATATCCTAAATAACTTCGACTGCTCCCTGCGTGGAACGGCAACGGGGCCTCTCTTCGACATCCAACAGGGTGAGTTAACTCTCACGAATTCCTTTGTCGCTGTAAAATTTAACGAAGTTGGTATCCGGCTAGGGACGCTCGCCTCCAGGACATACATAGATGGGAACCAATTTGAATTTGGAGATGCGTCCACTGGCTCGACCTCTGCCCTTTTATTCGACTTCGATGAGGGATCGTCTACGACTGAGGCATCCATGACCGTGTCCAATAACCACGTCGTCTACGCTCGAGCAGGGAACACGCTTTTTGATGTTCAGCGTAAGGGCGGGTTGGTTATTTCTGGAAATCAAGTTCAGGACATTACCGGAGGACTTTCGATCTCGTCCGATATTATGGTCGACAACTCGAACGCCGATAACCGCCTATTTCTCACGATGCAAGGGAATATCGACGCTCACAACGGATCGGGCGGAGTAAAGCGGCCGGAACGGTGGATTCCGACGCTGACGGCAAATCCGACGCATTCGGTCCTTCCCACTTTGTCGACCCCCGTAATTGCGGCCAAGACATTGCCCACACCCTGCATCAATGGCGAATCCGGGGTCGACACGGATGCCACGACCGGTCAGCGGCTCTACGCCTGCGAATCCGGGTCATGGGTGCTCCAGGGCGACGGTGGTGGCGGGGGCGGCGGTATCTCTTACGCGGACGCAGCAGCGGCCGTCTTGGCGGGGTTCTGATGAAGCGGCTTCTACTCGCGATCATGTGTCTGTGGACGAGCGTCGCTTCGGCCGGGCTGTCGCTTGAAGGCAGCACGGATGCGCTGGAACTCGTCACGTCTGCGGCTGGCTCGATCGACTATGACGTGAGCTGGAGCAACGTCACGGCCACGGCGTTGACGACCCCGGGCACGACCAAGGGCAACATCAACTCGGCGACCACGACGACCATCCTCGCGGCGCCATCTGCATCGAACTGGCGCTACGTCCGCACGGCCACGATCTACAACGCGAGCACGACCGTATCCAACGCCCTGACGCTTCAGGTCGACGTGAGCGCCACGAATCGCCTCGTCGCGAAGTTCACTCTGGCCCCCGGCGAGTACGCGGTGCTCGACGAGCTTGGGAAAGTGAGCCTTTACACGGCGTCGGGCGTGGCGCGCGTCCAGCCGCTCTTCGACTCCGGCTACAACGGCCTGACCTACTCATGGCAGAAGGTTGGGACCGCGAAGGATGCGGCCGGCTACTGGTACCACTACGGAAAAGACGCTGGGTTCCCGGGCGCTGCGGTGCCGGGCGCTCCGGGCGTCAACGGCTGGGACACCGACTGCTCGGCCGTCACGAACGCAGCGGACCCGGCGGGCGCGGCACAGGTCGGCGCCCATTACCTGCCCGACCCCGCGAGCGGGAACTACTATCTGACGGGAGCCACGATCGCGGGCTCGATCGCCGAGACGGTCCAGCTGATCGACGTGCTCTGGTACAATTCGGGCCTCGTGGTCGCGGCTGGCGCGCAGGCGATTGCTATGGGTGGTGGCCTCGCTCCTGCCCGGGACTTGAACGGGTCGACCGACGGAGAGGGCGTGCAGGCGGCGATCCTGGCCCTTTCCGCGCTCGGCAACGCAGCGGCTGTCGCCACGACCACGATCACCTACCGGGACAGCGAGAACAACTCGCCCAACACCGGCACGTTCTCCGCGCTTGTCGGATGGCAGTCGCCCGCTACGCCGGTCATCGGGACGTGGATGCCGTTCCAGCTCGCGGCCGGAGATCGGGGCATTCGCGAGATCAGCTCGTTCAACTCGGGCACGACATTCACGTCGGGCACCTTCGCGCTCGTGCTCTTCCGGCCGATCGTCACGATCTCGAACACGGTGGCGAACGCGGCAGGCGTCGTGACGATCCCCGCACCCGGCATCCGCATTCATCCCAACAGCTGCATCATGGCGATCTCGGTCGGCTCTGCGTCGGCCAGCACGCTTGCGGGCAGCTACACGATCATGGAGAGGTAACGAATGAGCGCGACTGCCCCGATCGAATCCGCCCCGACTACGCCGGCCACCACGCCGGCTGCGACTCCCCCGACCGACTTCCCGAGCCTCAAGGTGGCCGCCGAACCCGCGGCCCCGGCGGCGCCAGCCGCCGCACCCGCCCCGTCATGGGTCGAGGGCATGTCCGCCGACGAGAAGGCATACATCGCGGCCAAGGGCTGGGACAAGGAGGGCAAGGGCCCCGGCGACATCCTCAAGAGCTACCGCAACCTCGAACGGTTGCGCGGCGTCGAGGCCGACCGCCTGGCCAAGATCCCCGACTGGTCGAAGCCCGAAGAGGTGGCCGAGTTCCGCACCCGGATGGGCGTCCCCGAGTCGGCCGACAAGTACGAGTCGCCCGAGGTGGCGCTACCCAACGGCGTGCTTGATGCCTCGCTGATCGCGCCCATCAGCCACGAGCTCGGGCTGACCCAGCCCCAGCACGCGCAGTTCCTAGAAGCCACGGGCAAGCTCGTCTCGGACCTCTTCGCCAAGGAGAACGAGGCATTCCAGCGCCGCGATGCGCTCGAGCGTCAGTCGCTCGACAAGGAACTGGGCACCGCGAAGGCCGAGTTTGTCCAGAACGTGAACGCCGCGAAGGTCGCATTCGCCGACGTGCTCACGCCTCAGGTCGTCGAGGCCCTGACCGCCTCGGGTGAAGTCCCCCTACTGCGCGTGCTCGGCGCGCTTGGAGCCCGCTTGAAGGAACACCGACCCCCGACCAACGGAACGCCCGCGAACGTTCTCATGACCTCCGAGGTGGCGAAGGCGCGCATGTCGCAGCTCCGCACCGACAAGGCATGGATGCAGTCCCACGCCGATGGCGACACGGCCAAGCGGACCGAGTGGGCGGAATTGCAGCGCATTGCATTCGGGGAGTGATTGACGACCCGGGGGCCTATGCCTTAAGGCTCCCACTTGACGAGCTGACAACCCACCTCGCGCGGGTGGCTCGGTCGACAACCCACATCCGTGGGCCGACCGACTGATACGCGCACGGGCCAGCGAATCGGATTCGTTCGATTCGGCCCCGCCTCTGTGGCGGACAAGCCAACACCACGGCTTCTCCAACCAATCCACACGAGGCAATCATGTCTACCGAAATCACTACCGCCTTCGCGCAGAAGTTCGCCAGCAACGTCGAGCTGAAGCTCCAGCAACGCCCCTCCCGCCTTCGCGGCGCCGTCATGGTTCAGGCCATGTCGGGCGTCAAGCAGGGCCAGATCATCCAGCAGGTCGGTGCCAGCGCCGCGGTCAAGAAGACCACGCGCCACGGCGACACCCCGATCATGAACACCCCGCACGATGCGCGCTGGGTCTTCCCCGAGGACTACCACTGGGGCGATCTGATCGACAACATGGACCGCATCAAGACCCTCGCCGATTTCGACAGCCCCTATGCCGACACGGCGGTCTCGGCTCTCAACCGGGCCATCGACGACGAGATCATCAATGCGTTCTTCTCGGACACCACGAAGACGGGCGAGACCGGCGGGACCACGACCGACTGGACGACCTTTGTCGCCGCTTCGACGGGCCACAAGATCACGTCCAACTCGCAGGGCCTCACGGTCGGCAAACTGATCTCGGCCAAGAAGGCGCTGCGGGCCGCGGAGAACGACCTCGATACCGATCCGGTCTTCTGCGCGATCAATGCCGAGCTCGAGGCCGATCTCCTCGCCGAGACGCAGGTCATCAGCCTCGACTACAACACGCGCCCCGTTCTCGTGGACGGCAAGCTGACCTCCTTCATGGGGATCAACTTCATCCACACCGAGCGGCTGGGGACGGCGTCGAGCGAGTACCGCTGCCCCGTCTGGTGCAAGAGCGGCATCGGTCTCGGTCTGTGGCAGGACGTGAACGTCGAGATGGCGAAGCGCGCCGACAAGAACTTCTCGCTCCAGATCTACGCGTCGCTGTCGGTCGGTGCGACCCGGACGCAGGAGAAGAAGGTCGTCGAGGTGCTCTGCGTCTGATGAATGTTCGGGGGTGGGCGGCCTCGGCGGTGTCGTCCTGGCCGCCCTCTCCTGACAACGCGAGGCGGAGTCGTCTCGCAGGAGTCTGAATCATGACCATCTATTACGGTTCCGCCCTGACTTCGACGGGCGTCCCGCCCCACAATACCTACGGCGCATCGGCGACGTCGGCCGGCTTTGCGCACGCGCGCATTCGCAAGACGTGGACGACCTACAGCAACGCTGCGCCCTACGTCGCGACGACCGACCTTCTCGTCCTCGGCCTCTTCAAGCCGAGCGACAAGATCCTCGACATCAAGTTCGTGACGGACGGAGCGGGCACGTCGGGTGCGTTCGACTGCGGCGTCTACTCGGTCGGTCGATCGAACGGAGCGCTTGAGACTCCGGTCGTCATCGACGCGGACCTCTTCTGCTCGGCCAAGGCGACCGGCACGGCGATCCTCTACGGCTCGGCGACGGCGACGATCTTCACCGAGTCGACGAACCTGACCGATGCGGACCGCGGCAAGGCGCTGTGGAAGCTCGCCGACCTCGGCGCCGGAACGTACACGTCCGATCCGGGTGGGATCTGGGCCATCGTGGCCGACTTCACCACGATCGAGGACGCGACCTCGTTCTACGGCTTCGAGATCGAGTACGTCGCGGGCGACTAGTCCAAGCAGCTCGGGCGGGTCGGGGTCACTCCCGGCCCGCTTGGGTGGAGGCTTCCTGAATGGCTGACAAGACCGCTACCGGCGCATCCCACGATGTCATCGAAAACTCGACCGTCACGACCGCCGGAACGACCACGGCGACGACCGTCAAGATCCTGTGGGACGACGCCGACGACAAGCTCACGATCATGGACGGGCTGGAGAAGGCCACGCGCCAGCTCCTCAACTACCTGACCACGAGCCGCTAGCCGATGGCGACTGCCGTCGAGATCGCCAACATGGCGCTCTTGGAGTGCGGCGAGGAGCCCCTCGTTGCGCTCAGCGACAGCACGGAAAGGGCCAGAGCCTGCAATACGGCCTGGCCCTTTGTCCGTCGCTTCGTGCTGGGCATGCACACCTGGAACACACCAACGAAGCGCGCACTCCTCGACGAGGACGCTACCGATCCGCTGTGGGACTACGCCACGCGCTACCCGCTGCCCTCGGACTGCATCCGCGTGCTCGAGGTCGACACCGTCGAGGACTGGCGCATCGAGGCCAGATACCTCGTGACCGACGAGGGCGGAGATGACCTCGGCATCCGGTACATCTACGACGAGACGGACCCGACCAACTTCCCGCCGCCGCTCGTCGAGGCTCTCGTGCTCGGGCTCGCCTACCGAATCATGTACCGGCTCAACGCCAACGTGGCGATCCGGGACCGCATCGAACGGCAGTGGCTTGCATTCGCCTCGGAGTGCAAGGCGCTCGACGGCCAGGAGCAAAGCGACCCGGAGCTCGACGACGAGTCCTGGGTGACGTGCAGGTACTGAGCCGATGGGCAAGCCTGCGCAGCTCGGATTCAACGCGGGGATCTTCGGCAAGCGCATGTACGCGCGCACCGATCTAGCCCGCTACCGATTCGCCTGCCGGCAGATGAACAACTTCATCCCCACCGTGCAGGGGCCAGCCCTTAAGCGGTCCGGCACCCGGTTCGTGAAGAACGCGAAGGGAGCCTCGTCTCAGCAGTCGAGGCTCATCCCGTTCGAGTTCTCACGCGATCAGGCGTACGTTCTCGAGTTCTTCGACAACGGCATCCGGTTCATGCGCGACAGCGGGGCAGTGCTCGAGACCGCCGTCGCCATCTCTGTTGGAACGCCGCCCACGATCGCCAACCCCTGCGTCATCACGACGAACGTGGCACACGGCTACGCAACAGGCGACGAGATCTTCATCACCGGCAGCCGCCTCGCGTTCCTGAATGACCAGTTCTTCACGGTCACGGTGACGGGCGCGTCTACGCTGACGCTCTCCTATGACGGATCGGCGGTAAGCTCGGTCGGCGAGTCGCTCATCGCCGCCGGCACGAATACGGTGGCCCGCACATACCAGATCGTAGACGGCGCCGGCGGCAACGCGATCCCGTGGAACTACGACGAACTCGACTCGATCCAGTACGCGCAGGATGCGGACGTGATGTATATCGTCCACCCGCTCTACGCCCCGCACAAGCTGACCCGCACGTCGGATACGTCGTGGACCTGCGCCGCGGTCGACTTCGTGTGGCCGCCATTCCGGGACGAGAACATCTCGGCAACGACCGTCTACACGAGCAGCGCGACGAGCGCGACGGCCACGATCCAATCGTCCACCGACGTCTTCACGTCCAATATGGTGGGCGGGTTCATTCAGCTTTCCGAGATCGTCGAGGCCGTTCATCCTGTCTGGACGCCTTCGGACGGGATGGGGACCGAGTTCAGCGGCGGAATCGCGGTCAACGATCGAGTCCGGTACGACAAAAACGTCTACTACCTGAGCGCGACGAACGGCGCATCGAATACGGGCACGATCGCTCCCGTCCATGAAGAGGGAACGCAGCAGGACCGGGCCGCAGGCGAGAACGCATTCGACTGGACATACGTCAACCGAGGCATGGGTTACGCGAAGATCGAGACATACACGGACGCCAACACGCTCGTGGCCGATGTGCTGAACGAGGGCATCGAGTTCCCCGCATCGGTGGTCGGCTCGGGTGGCGCCACGAAGAAGTGGGCCATCTCGGCCTTTAATGCCGAGTACGGCTATCCGACCGCAGTTGCAATCTTCGAGGGCAGGCTTTGGTTTGGCGGAACGGTTAAGGACCCGCAGACGTTTTGGGGCTCCCGCATCAACCGCTACGAGGACTTCCAGATCCGTGGCGACGACCCCGACTCGGGCCTGTCCTTCACGATCGCATCGAACAAGGTCAACGCGATTCAGTGGATGGCCGGTCAGGACGTGCTCGTGATCGGAACCCGCGGCGGCGAGTTCACGGCGGAGTCTGACAGCAATGACATCGGCATTACGCCAGAGAATATCAAGGTCCGCCAGATGTCGGCCTTCGGCTCGGCGACCGATGTCCCTCCTGTTTTCGTCGACTCGGCCCTGATCGTGGCTCACCGAAACGGACGCCGCATCAATGAGATGGTTTTTGACGACAAGACCCAAAGCTACATCGGCGTTGATCTGACGGCTGTTTACGACGATGCGATGGCGAGTCAAGGAATCAAGACACTGGCATACCAGTCGTCCCCGTTTCGTCAGGTCTTCGCACTCGACAATTCGGGCACGTTGAAGTCATTCACCTACAACCGCGAAGAAGAGGTCACGGGATGGAGTTCCTGCGTCCTCGCTGCCAATTCGTCGGTTGGATCTGTTGACTCGATCTGCGTCGTCCCGCACCCGGACGGTGACTCTGACCAGGTTTGGCTCGTCGTTCTCAGGACGACTCCGGGCGGGATTCGGCGCTATATCGAATATTTCGAGAAGCCTTTCCTCGAAGGCGACACGGCTACGAGCGCGTTCTTTGTGGACGCTGGCATCACATACACCGGGGCATCGACGACGACTGTCAACGGGCTTCTGCATCTGGCTGGGTCGACCGTCGACTACTTGTCCGCCACGACGGAAACGACCGGATCGGGAGTCGTTACGAGCAAGGGTAAACTGACCGTCACGGCATCGACGAAGGTCCATATCGGCTTCGCAGTCGAAGCTGCGCTCGAGACGATGGACTTTGAAGGATCCAAGCCCCCGGTCGGTTCGACGCAGGGCGACAAGACCCGCATCGCAACGGCTGCGTTCCGCTTGTCGAACACGGGCGACGGGTTCACGTTCTCGAGCGATCAGGACTCGACCACGTTCGACGCCTTCGATTCGACCGACTTCCTGTTTGAAGGCGTGACGCCGCAGTTCACGGTTCCGGGAAGTACGGAACGGGGCGGTGCGCGGGTAGCGGTGAAGCACATTACGCCGCTGCCCTGCACTCTTGAGGCGATCTTCCCGACGATCGCAGGGGAGTCGTAGCGATGGGCTGGATAGCAGCAGCTCTCGCCGTGGCGGGGGCGGCAGTCGAAGCGAAGGGCGCTCGCGAAGAGGCGAAGGCGCAGACGGATGCGGCCAAATACAACGCCAGCGTGGCGATGATTCAGGCCCGCGAGGCCGCCACTTCCGTCCGCTCTCAGGCTCGAGTGATACGCGGCTACAACCAATCGCGAGTCCAGAAGTCGGGCGTGCGGATGGAGGGCAGCCCGCTCGCAGTGATGGCGAACAACGCCTACAACGCCGAGCGCGAAGCGCAGAACGCGATGCGTTCCGGGGAAGCCCAAAAGACCCTCTTCCTGATGGGCGCCGATGCGGCCAGGACTGCCGGTCAGTACGGGTCAGCATCGGCCCTGATGAGGGGTCTCGGGTCGGTCGCTGGCGGAACATCGAACACGTTCTCGCAGTCCGGGTCCGGCTCTGGTCGTCTTTACAGCGGCCCCGAGTTCGTGGCTTCTCGACCCGACCGATACAAGACGAATTTCAACTGGCTGCAAGGCTTCGGCCCGGGTGGTACGTGATGTCTCGATACTCCTACGGCTACCTGCCGATGGCCGCCAACCCGATCACCTGGGCGACGTGTACGGCATGCGGGAATTACTACCCGACCAACACGGCCGACACTGGCTGCCTGTCGAATCAGTCGGTCGACATCGCCACGCTCATCTCGGCCACGAAGTGCGAAACCTGCTACCGGAGAGCAGTAGACGACGCGACCGTTGGCGCGATCAACCGGAGGAACGGCTAGGCCATGCCCAAGCTGCAAATCATCGGACCGGCTGATCCGGTGAACCTCCCCAACGCCTCGCCCGAGTCGTTCGGGGCAGGCGTCGGCCGGGCCATGCAGGAGACGGGCCGCGTCGGCCAGGCGCTGGGGCAGGTATTGCAGCAGGTCGCCGACTCGAAGGCCAAGAGCGCGGCGGCTGGCTACGAGAGCGAGCTGGGATCCGTGGCCGAGCAGATCGCGCTCGACCCAGACATCGAAGGGCGGGGACAGAAGTTCGACTCCGCGCAGCGGAAGCTTCATGAGAAGTACCGACCGAAGTTAGGCGCCCGCAGCACGTTCGACTCCGCAGCCGGCATGGCGACGATGGAGCTTCGTACGCGGTTCGATCATAAGACCATGCTTGACGGGATCAGCGAGGCGCGTCGAAACACCGAGATCAACATCGGCCACAAGGCCATGAAGGCGGCCACGGCCGAATCGGATCAAGAGGTCGTTACGCTGTTCCAGGAGATCCAGAACGACCTCAACGAAGGAAGCCTGTACCTGACGCCTGCGCAAAAGACGCAGATGTTCCAGTCGTCGATGGGTCAGTCGATCCGCGCGATGGCCGACACGAACCCGAAGCGGGCGCTGGAGTGGATCGACCGGGTTGGCACGATGATGCCGCCCGAAGTGCTCGCGGTGTATCGGTCCGAAGCGGTGACGAACATCAAGCAGTCGGCGGCGGCGCTCGTGGCCGAGCAAGAGGCGAACCAGAAGGCGCTCGAGCTCGCCGAGAAGGAACGCAGCAAGGCGGCCGGTCTAAAGCTCGTCGAAGCGGACGCGGCCGGTGCCCTCACGCCCGGGATGGTCCAGAGCGAGATCAAGTCGGGGAACCTGACGGAAGCGCAGGGCAGGCTGTGGCTCGACCGCGCCCGCAATGGGCCAGAGGGCAGCGGCGGCGGCGGCATCGACCGAGACCTCTACGTCCGTCTGTCCGAAGCGGCCGACCGCGGTGAGTCCGTCTCGGAGGACGTGAACGACGCCTATCTGGCCGGCAGGATCGGCAAGACCGAGCACGACGCGCTGATCAACCGGCGCGGCGATGTCGTATTCAAGGAGCCCCGCAAGGCGATCCTTGGGACCCTTGATCCTAAAAACTTCGGCGTGAACGCGGCCAAGATGAACATGCCCGAACTGCGGTCGGACGCGCTTCTGGCATTTGACCGATGGCAGCGCAATAACCCGGACGCCTCGATCGAATCCGCCGAGGACAAGGCGCAGTCACTCATCAAGACGGCTCTCGGTACGGGCAAACGAAACCGCAGCGCCAAAAATCTCGGTTCGGCAGGTGGCCTAGGTTTCGGAAAGAGGATTGAGACGATCGACGACGTAAGACAAGCGGCATCGAACCTCAAGTCCAAGCTCGACAAAGGGGACATCAAGCAGGACCGGTACGAGACCATGATGCTTGAACTCAGAGAGCTTAAGCAAGCGATCGAGGCAGACGCAGCCCTTGGTGGGAGTGAGTGATGGAAGGCGAAGATCGCTCGCTTGAGTTCGACCACGTCGGCAAGACCGAAGAGCGCCGCCGCTCCGAAGCCCTCGCCGAGATGGAAGCCCTCGTTGCCGATTCCGAGCAGCAGGACGCGGCAGCCGCACCCGACCCCAACGCCGCCGGCGAGAAGGACTCGGGCCGCACGCTGGCCGACCTAATCAATCCGCAGCAGGGGTCTGGTGAGCAGTGGTGGCAGGCTGCGATCCGCAACGTGAGCCCGCTCGAGTCCATGGGCGGCGCGCTCGACTACGCCGACAACGCATTCGGCACGATCCGCGACCTGTCGGCCAAGGGTGACGAGTTCCTGATGGGAATGGGCGTCCCGGCCATCACGTCCGACGGGCTGACGACCGACTACAACAAGTTCAAGGACACGAAGAACATCGGAGACTACCTCCCCGACATCGGCGACCCGAACAAGCCGGGCCTCGCTCGCAGCGTCGGGAAGTTCGTGGCTGGCTACGCCACTGCGGGCCGTGCGCTGTCCGGCGTCCAGTCGCTTCGCACGCTGGCCGAGTCGGGCCGATGGGGTGCGTCCGCCGTCGCCGCGCTCAAGGGCGCCGTGTCCGACTTCACGGGCCTGAACGAAATGGAGGGCAACCTTGCCAATCTCGTGCAGGACTTCCCGGCGCTCCAGAATCCAGTGGCTGAGTTCCTGTCGGCGAAGGAAGAGGACCCCGCACTCGTTAACAAGCTGAAAACCGCGATGGTTGGCGCCGGCTTCGGCATGGCCGTCGATGGCGTCATGGCGGGCCTCAAGGCCGTGCGCGCTGGCCGGCAAGTCCAGCAGGTCACGGGCGAGATGGACCAGCTCGCGGCGGGCCTCATCAACGAGGCCGAGACGCAGCGCGGGATGATCGGCGAAGTGCTCGGCAACCCGGACGACGCGCGGCTCGTCATCGACGCGGGCGAGGTCGCAGCGAAGTCGGCCGACAATGCGGCAGGTGCGGCGGGCGCAGCGGCAGCGGACGGTGCCACGAATCCCCGCATGAACCCCGGCCTCCGCGTCGGAAACGTCTACGTCAACCTGTCCCGCATCGACAGCGAGGACGACGTCAAGAACGTCATCCAGGAGCTCGCCAACCGCCACTCGGACTCGATCGCCGAGGCGCAGCGGGGCGTGCAGTCCTTCGGCGACACGAGGGCCGCAGCGGCGACTGAAGACGCCTGGCGCATCCTGCAAGATCGGTCGAAGGGATCGACCCTGAATGCCGAGCAGACCCTTGCCGTGCGCGAGTTGTGGACATCTTCCGGCAAGGCCGTCAGCGATCTCGCGCAGCGGGTCGAAGCGGGCGGTTCGGTCGCCGACCAGATCGCGCTCAAGAAGATGATCGCCGTCCACGCCACGATTCAGGAGCAGGTCATCGGCATCCGCACCGAGACGGCTCGCGCGCTCTCGCAGTGGCGCATCCCGGCCGGCGAGTCGGACCAGTTCCTGAACGGTATGCGCGACCTGATGGACAAGATGGGCACCGATCGCGACGTGATGCAGATCGCGAAGGGCATCAACCTGCTGAATGCGCAGGGTCGGGTCGATGCGGCGGATCGATTCATCGAGGGCGTGTCGAAGATCGACGACCTGAAGAAGTACGGACAGAACGGCGCCGACATGATCCGGCAGCTCTTCTACACATCGCTGCTCTCAGGCCCCAAGACTCACGTCCGCAACGCGGTCTCGAATACCGGGATGCTGGTCGCCAATGCGATCGACCGGAAGGGCGCGTCGATCCTCGGCGACGTGTTGGGCGGGCAGAACGTGCCGGACGGCGAGACTGGCGCGCTACTCTACGGGACATGGCAGGGCATCCTAGACGCCTTCCGCATCTCGGACTACTCCCGCGCTATGGCCGAGGCGGAGGGTCGCACGCCGCATTCCCCGTTCGTCAACGCGATCCTGACCGGCCAGCAGGGCATGGGCATCGGGAAGCTCGAGCAGCCCGCCGTGGGCGCCTTCGATGCCGAGAAGCTGGGTTTCGCGCGCGACTCGTCGCTTGGCCGCGTGCTCGACTGGATCGACACGGCAACCAACTCCCCGATGCGTGCGCTGGCTGCGGGCGACGAGGTGTTCCGCACGTCGAACTACAACGCGCAGGTCCACGCGCTTTCTTACCGACAGGCATGGCAGGAAGCGGAGTCGGGCGTCATCGAGAAGGCGGCCATAGCTAGCCGCGCTGCCGAGCTGGCCGGAGATCCAGGAACGGCCATGAAGATGCTGGCTAACGACTACGCCGAAAAGAGTATTTTCGCGAACCGACCCCCGTCCGACTCGAAGCTATTCCAGGCGATGAAGGGAATCTCCAAGCTACCCGTCGTCGGCAAGCTGGCGATGGCGTTCACGAAGACGCCCTACAACATCTTCATCGAGTCGGCGCAGCGCGGCCCGATGGCCCTCGTCACGAAGAAGTTCTACGAGGAGATCGGTGCGGGCGGAGCTCGCGCTGACATCGCGTGGACGAAGTTCCTGACGGGAAACGCGGCACTGATCGCGCTGGCAGACCTTGCGATCAAGGGCGGAATCACCGGCCCGCAGCGTGGCATCGGTGGCGAGAACGCAGCAGGGGAACTCGAAAATCTGCGCCGAACGGGCGAAATGCCCATGTCGGTCAAGAGCACGAACGAAGACGGCAGCGTTCGGACCTTTGGCTATCGCGGCATGGAGCCTTTCTCGACCCACCTCGGGCTTGCGTCGAGCCTCGTCGAGATCCTGTCGTCCGATCAGTTCGACTCCGACGACAAGGAAGTCAACGACGTGGTCATCGCCGCGATCGGCGCGATGGCGAACCAGATCACGGCGCCGTCGTTCATGTCGGGCCTGTCGGAGTTGGTCAACTTCCAGAGCGACCCGACCCGCAACGCGGGCAACTACTCCGAGCGGATCGCGTCAACGCTGGTACCGAACGCGGTCGCCGAGGTTGCCCGCTTCCAGGACCCGACCATCCGCGAAGTGCAGGGCATGCTCGACGCCATCAAGGCCAAGACGCCCGGCCTGTCGAAGACGCTGCCGGCCAATACGGACCGATGGGGCAAAGACCTGACGCGCGAGTCTGGCATCGGGAAAGTCTACGACGCGCTGTCCCCGTTCGCTTCGACGCTGACGAAGCCCGAGCCGATCGACCGCGAGCTCGCCGCGCTCGAGTACCCGCTGGCGAAGCCGCAGAAGAAGCAGTGGTTCGACCGCATCCCGATCAACATGAAGCTCCACCCCCACGAATACACCCGCTTCGTCAAGCTCGCGGGCAACGAGACGACCTCGACCCCTGAGGGCGATCCGATCACGGTTAACTCGATTGGATTCGAGAGCGAGGGCGGCGGACTCAAGGACGAGCTGAACGCCATCGTGCAGGGCAATCACAGCTTCTCGGACATCTACATGGACGAGTCCGACGACGACGAGCCGGGCCGGTCCAAGGCCGACTACCTGCGGCTCATCGTGAACGCCTACCGCGAGGCGGCCAAGCATCAGCTCCTGGAGGAGTACCCGGCCCTTCGGGCCAAGGTCGCTATGCGATATGAAAACGCCAGAGCGCAGGGACTTGTGCCCGAGGGCAATCGCTTTCTGGACATGGAATAGGGGGTGAGTGTCATGGTCCGTTTCGTCTTCTTTGTCCTCGCGCTGATGTCGGCGGCGGCCTCGTGGGCTGCCCCGCAGGTCGTCACCAATGAGAGTCCGTCCAAGACCATCGGCGGGTCGGTGACGTTCCGAATCTCCGACACGGCCGACTCCGCGCCGATCAGGGTCAGCGGCTTCTGCTCGGTTCGATACCAGCAGGTCAGCGGCGACGACGCTTCGATCTACGCGGTAACGACCCCGGCGACGGCATCCTCGAGCGGTACGCTGCTCAAGAACTTCACGTCGTCCACGTCCCCGAGCAACCCCGCCTACACGTTCACCGCGTCGACGCAGTGGGTCGTGGCGAAGGCGACGGACGCGACCGCGGGCGGGTCGGTGATGACGATCGAGTGCAGTCCGTTGACCGGGAGCTCGGGAGGAGGCGGCGGTTCTTTCGACGCTTGCCGCTCTGGGCAGACTCAGGGCGGCGGGTATTCATCGACGGACGGCCGGTGGGCGTGGACGTGCGGGAACTATCCGTGGCGGGAGTGGCAGGACGCGACGAACGCGAACTCGGCCTCCTACACTGTGGCCTGCACGGGGGACGGGACGCCGCACACGAGCTGCTTCCGAAGCGGGGAGACCCGGTACATCGGGTACGGGCTGAACGTGTCTGTAGCGGCTCAGTACACGCGCGACGGCGGGAAGGTGTACCTGCCGGAAGGAGTATACGTTGACAACGGCGCCGGGCTGAACGCGGCGGGTGAGGCGACCGGGTTTCCCCACCCCTACGACCCGTCATGGGAAGCCCGATCCGACTTTGCCTCCCTTGGGTACCCGACGGCTCTTCGACTTATCCTGCTGAATCGTGGCGTTCGGCTTGTCGGCGAGGGCGTTCCAGGAGCGGTCACATATGACTCGTCCGATGCCACCGTCACGATCCACCGTCCCAAGCTCTCCGGCTCGTGGATCATGGACGACCGCGGCATCGCGAACGCCTCGACCGCTTCGGCGGGCTCGACCAATGGCGGCCTGTCCGGGACCACCGAGCCGCCCGCGTACTACCGGATGCTCGTCGGCGGCAGCCCCTACACCGACTTCTGCCTCTCGACCTCGACCTCCGATCCCCGATGCGTCACGACCAGCACGTTCGACGCCCTCGAACTCGCCCAGGACGCACCGAACGGAGCCAACATCTGGGGCGTCGATGCTTCTCTGCTGGCTGACTTCGACGCGAATGCCGGGACGATCTGTCTTGCCGATGCGGACTCGTCGCTGGGCTCCAGTGAGACCGACGCGATCGGGACCTGCTCGCTTAACCGAAAGATCCGCTGCTGGGACGACGACGACGCCGACGAGCCGCGATCGACGGGTGGCTGCAACTTCGGCGCGGGCGGGAGCTTTGGCGCCTGCGAGTCGCCCTTCAATGCGTTCCAGACGGACTACGTCACGAACAGCCAGGATCTTCAGATCGCGCTCACGCTCACGGAATGCACCGACGATGCGTCGTCAAGCGCAGACTGCGCTAGCCCTCTCGGCGTCGATACCTACATCGCCGATGTCCGTACGGCTCCGGGCGTTGCTCTGTCGGTCGGGTCATGTGCCGCAGGCGCCGGGTCGACGATCACCCTCGGAAACGCGCACCACACGGGCGTCGATCTGTGGGCGAACGCGATCCCGTTTCGGAACTTCTACATCGGCGGCTCTGGCGCGTTTAACCGCGTCTTCCCGATCAAGCGTGGCAGCATGGACGGCAAGGGCGCCGGCTTCGAGAACATTGGCCGAATGCCGGCAAATTGGCTGACGCGAGACTCGGCGACGGCGGGGGCTGACTGCCTCTCGGGAGGCACGATCGGCGAGAGTGACGACGAGGCCAACTGCGACACCGACACGCTCAGCGCGTTCGCCATGTCCTACAACAACCTGATTGGCCCGAACAACCTCTTCTTCAAGGCGAGCCAGTACCTCGGCAAGAGCGCAATCGTCGAAACCTACCCGTCGGGCGGTCCGAACAACTTCATCGGGAACACGATCGACACCCACTACCGGCAGACCGTCATCGACTGGGGAGAGGGGATCATCGGGTACAACACCGTTCGCAACCTGAGTGCGTGGACTACGAAGTACGGGTGGCTGGCTTGCTTCAGTGGCCGGTGCCGATCGGAAGGGAATCGGATCTCAGACAGTCCCGTTGCGTACGGGTATCTCGGCTACACGGCCGCACAAGAACTGATCGTAAAAGACGAGCTTTACAACAACGTCGTCGTCGATGGTCCTTTCTTCTACATCAACGGCACGAAGAACGTGAACATCGAGAACATCGACTTTGCGCACACCTACTACAACATGCTGATGAAGCTCAACCCAGGAGGCGCTCACAAGCAGAAGCCCACGGTGCGCATCGCGGACGTGAAGGCCGACGTGAACTTCGTCGGCGTGGCGTCGAGCACGACCTCCGCAACGGGGCAGCCCGTCGCAGCCATCGTGGTCGAGAGTGATGCGACTGCGGACTCGAGGACGGACGACTTCCGCAGCCTGATCGTCGAGCGGCTTCGGATCAAGAGCCACACGGACGACATGTGCCTTGTCTGGATCGAGGACGACAGATACGCGTCGGGCGCTGGCGGTGGCGCTGCGGATACGGCGGCCCTGACCCGGGAGGCTGCCTCTCGGATCATCATCCGAGACAACAACCTGATTGGCTCGGGCGGAGGTTCGGACAACCCGGCCATTGTCTGCACGGGGCAGTATCGGTTTCTCGCTGCGGTCAAAGACGCGGACGACTCGGATACCTGGGCCTTCGAGCTCAACGCGCCCTCGGCGACGAACAACAAGGTCAACAACGCGCCCTATCCCGACATGCTGCCCACGATCAGCGAGGTCGGCCTCGACGCCGACAATCTGCCCGACGGGACGCGGATTCGCATCCACGACGGAAGCTCGACGGCCTGCGCTCACACGAACGGCGACCTGACGTCGGGTAGCTCGATCGCCTCCTGCGTGTCCGACCCGGGCACGTCGGGCAGCTCGACCGACGGCACTTGGACGGCCTTCTAATGCGCCGGGCGCTGCTGATCGCAGCCTTGATCGCTCTGGCCGCCGTGGCAGCCAACGCCGACATCAGACGACTGATGCAGGCCAAGGGTTACGCCCCGGCACAGGGCGGCCAATGCGAGGGGACGTGCGGTGGATTCGTCTCGTCGCAGGACGCCGTTACGGACACGCCCTCGTTCGGTACTGACTGCACCTTCCCGGCCACGTTCCCTTGCACGTTTGGGGGTTGACATGAGACTTCTACTGATCCTTCTACTGGCAGCGGCTCCCCTGAGTGCCAACGCCTTCTCCTACGCTACTGGCGGGTGTGCAAGTGGTGGGTGCGCGCAGGGCGAGCAGTGGGAATACACGAACGCCAACGAGATCGACGCAGCCCTCGATGCGATCGAGACCATCAACACGTCTCAGTCGTCCAGCATCACTTCGCTACAGAGCGACTATGTATCTAAGTCGCTTGGCGGAACGATCGTAGGCGGTCTGACTCTCAACTCCGGCGCCTCGATCGACATGACCAACGCCGTGATGGCGGTCAACAGCGGCGCAGGCGTCGAGCCTTCCGGGACCGGCTACATCCTCGCGACGGCCATGAGCGCGACGGGCCAGATCGACGACAACGATCTGGCAGCGGGTGCAGTGGACGGCGGGACGGGGGGCGAGATCGCGGACGGGTCGATCACCTCGGCCGACATCGCGGACGGCACGGTTACCGGGACGGACATCCTGAACGATACGGTTGCCCTCATTACCGACACGGCTGGCGACTTCATCGCGACGCTGACGGGTGATTCCGAGATCACTGTCTCTGGTGCAGGAACCGAAGGCCGGGCGGTGACGCTGGCGATTGCGTCGAGCCTGACCCGGGACACGGAGCTGGCCCTCAAGTCGGCGGCAAGCTCTACGGTCAACAACGTGGCGAAGTTCTCGGACACGACCGGAGATCTGGTCGACTCGCTGCTGACGGTGGCGGACACCTCCGGCAACGTGACCACCCCGGGCTCCCTGAGCGCAGGCGGCTCGACGGGCGCATCGACCTTCACGCTGCGCAACATGGCCGACTCGGGCTGGGTCGAGTGCGGCGTCAGCGGGACCACCTTCACCTGCGCGGTCGACGCGGATGGGACGCCTGATGGGACGCTCTAAATGGCTGCTGCTCCTCCTGATCCCGATGATGTTCGGGTTCGACACGCGGAATCCATTCAGGACGCGGGGGCCGTTCAGGGCTGCGGACTTCACGGTGGGTGGCGGGTCGTCGACGTGGCTTGACACGTTTGGTCCCTGCACTGCGGGTACGGACTGCTTCTGCGAACGGGTCCAAGGCACCGGGCCTCTCGGAACGTCGGATCCGATCTACAACTCGGATGTCTATTGGTGCGAGGACTGGGACCACGACGCCTTCTACGCGACGACCCCGACCGACGTGGACGACGCCTACGGGAACAACAACTGGGTCAGCACCTCGGGAGCCGCATTAGGATCTGGAGACCGTGGCGGAGGCAGCCGGTGGGCCCAGAAATACACGGACACGACAAACGGATTCACTTGGAAGGACGGGATGCCGTCGACCACATGCGGCAGCGTCATCACGTCTGTCGGTGGGTCCGGCATCGGTTCGGGTCCGCGCGAGTGGGATGCGGACGATCGCTGGTGCGCCAATGCGTATACGCCTTGGATCGACATCATCGGGGCGGAGTCCGATTACAGCGCCGAGAACGGGAGCGTAGCGCCTACGATACCTGGCAGCGGTGGCTATACGATCCTCGGAGACAACCTCCTCGCCCATCGGAACCCGACAAACAGCGTCGCCGGCTATCACATGGAGACGGGCGGTTCGTTCGGTGGGACCAAGAGCCAGCTCGGGATTACGTCTGCGATCGGGTACGAGAGCAACATCACGGCTTCTCAGATCCTTCTCGACGCTTGGAAGCATGACGAGTTCAAAGCGACGAACGATTCGATCGCAAACGATGGCCTTTATGGGTTCAGACAGACAAACTCGCCGCTGAACACATTCCCGATCCAGGGATTCATATTCGGGACGGGATGGAACTGCTCGACCGCCGTTGCGGGTGCGACCGTATCCGTTGGAAGTGCAAGTTGCGCGGGCGGGAATTTCATCTGGGGAGCGACCGCAGGGTCAGGCGCTGGTCTGTATACATGGCCGACAGATTTTAATCTGAACGAGCTTCACTGCATGCAGGCGTACTGGGATTTTCGGACGATCACTTCCGTTACCGCAAAGGTCGCGCTCGACGGGGAGATTCTGTTCAGCATCAGCGGTCTGAATATGACTGGCTCATACTACGACGGCGCGACGACAGAAGGCGTGGATTCGTTCCGGTTCGACAACTACTCGAACAGGGTGCAATACACGGCGAATCTGGCGCAGTCGACCCGGCGATTTTCTGACAACCTGGTCATGCGTGAAGGGACGCCGGTCTCGTGCTCAGACATCGGATTCCCGTCGTCCTACGACGTGACGTTCTAAGGAGCCAGCCGTGCCGATCGACGCCGACAGCCAAACCATCACGCAGTGGCTTCTCGCTGCCTTTGGAATCGGCGGCGGTGGGTACAAGCTCGTCACCCATGAAACCCGGATCGCTCGTCTGGAAGAGGACCGGAAGGCCGACGTGAAGAAGATCGACGACAACGCGCAGTCGATGTCGGAGATGAAGGGCACGCTCGATCAGGTCAGCGAGACGGTGACGGACATCCGCAACCTGCTGATGAGGGACCGACGGTGAGCCGCAAGCGCCTGCTTCTGAAGCGCGAAGCGCCCGGCAAGGACCGGACGATGGGGGCGCTGTTCTGCGGGTCGAATTGGCTATGCGAGACGATGGAGCCGGGGGACGCCGACACGGCCCACCCCCGAGTCGAGCCGGGTTTCTACCTACTGGAGCCCCACGGCTGGGAGCCGGCCTCGGTGCTTCGCTTTAAGCGTACGTGGGCGCTAGTAGGCCGGGACGTGAGTCATCAGCCCGAGCCCGGTTGTTCTCGAGCGTCTGTGTTATTTCATGAGGGGAACCGGGACGAAGAGACGCTGGGCTGCATTCTGGTCGGCCTATCGCGGGGCGTTCTGGCGGGCGAGCCGGCGGTCCTGCGGAGCCGAGAGGCGATGGCGAAGCTACGCGACCTGATCGGGCCGAACCTGGCGGATCTGGTCATCATGGGGGGGTGAGTATGGGCAAGTTCAACGAGTTCATGGCGGGCAAGCGGACCTACATCATGGCGGCGGCGGGCGCGATCGTTCAGGGCCTCGTCTTCGCGGGGATCCTGACCCAAGAGCAGGCGACCCCCATTCTGGGCTTTCTCGGCTTCGGCGCGGCGGCGACGCTGCGGGCCGCGGTGAAGTGACGGCCGACCTGATCAAAGCCGCCGTGGTCCTGCTGGTCACGCTGATCGGTGGCGGGATCGGGTGGGATCAGGTCAAGAGGCACGGCGCCGAGACCGAGCGGCGCAAGCAGGCCGAGAGGGAGCGCGATGCGGCGAATCTCCGAGCAGACCGAGCACAGGCCCCGCCTGCTACGCCGGGCGAGGTGGTGGGCATCATGCGCCGCCTGCGCGCTCGTCGTGAGCGGCTGCGCAAAGAGTCCGACGGTCGTTAGCGACTGCCCGGCGCCCAACATCGACGAGCAGGACGACCTCGAGCTGTTCATGAACTGGGAGCCCGACCGTCCCGCCTCGCTCTACATGGCGCGTGTTTTGGGGCACGTCTACGGGCTCGAGCTCCGGGAGGTGCGCGGCGATGAGTAACCACCGCTGGTATCGGAACCTGCCCCGCTGGGCGCGGGAGACGATCGACCAGTCGCTCCACTTCCTGCTCGGAGCCGTAGCAGCCTCGGCCCTGTGGATCGCCAACCCGCTGCTGGCGGGCCTCGCGGCTGCGGTCTGGGTCGCGGCGGTGCGGGAGCGCGAGCAGTGGCCCCCGCGGCGCTGGTGGGACCTTGTGCTCGACGTGGCGATGGTCGCGGTCGGGGGCGTCGCGATGGGCGCCGTGATCTGGGCGGTGGCGTAGTGCTAGATAGGACTGCGATCGACATCGGCGCCATTCTCGCGAGCCTCCCGCCGGCCAAGCCCGTCGGGGCCTTCGATCGGTGGCTGGCCGAGGACCCGGACCGTACCGAGCGGTTCTGGATGCTGATCGACGCGGGGCAGGCGAGGGGGCACGGGCTCGGCCCGCTGATCGAGGCATGGAACGCAGCCACGGGGGAGCCGATCCCGGTGAAGCAGAATCAGGTCCGGGTGAAGCTCCGGGAACGGACTGAGCGTGCCGGACAAAAGCGCGGCTGAGATCATCGAGGGCCTTGAGGAGCAGGAGGCTACCCACGCGGTCGCCCGGTCGGCCTACCGTCACCGGCGCACCGTGGCTGATCTGCGGCGCGAGATCCGCGAGCTGAATGCCACCGTGGACGCGCTCGAGGAAGACGTGGCGACCCTCGAGGCCCTGCGTCCCACCCCGCCCCCACCGAAGCCGATGCCCGCGGTCAAGGGTGCCAAGAGGGCCAAGGGGGCCAAGCTGCCCGCCGCTTTCGTGGCCCTCGCCTCCGACTGGCATACCTGCGAGATCGTGACCGAGCGGCAGACGGGCGGGCGCAACAAGCACGACCAGGCGATCGGGACCGAGCGTGCGTGGCGCTGGGCCAAGGGCCTCGTGCGGATGTGTCAGGACGAGCAGGCGCGGGCCGACGTGCAGACGCTTGTGCTGTGGTGGGGTGGGGACATGCTTGTAAATGACGGGCTCCACTACAAGTCGGAGCGGTCATGCGATCTATCGCCACCCGATGAGGCCAGATTTATCCGGGATCTTCTAGCCCAGATAATCACATACGTTCGGGCTGAGCTGGACGTGCCGCGCATCGTGATCCCGACGAGCTGGGGCAACCACGACCGCTCGACGGCCAAGATGATCCCGGGCCACGCCGGCGACTACAGCCACATGCAGCCGGTCTATCGGGACCTCGCGGCGTGGTTCGCGCGCGACCCGTCGATCGAGTTTCGGATCGCCGAGGCCGAGTGGCAGGCGGTCGACGTCCACGGCTACGGGCTGCTCTTCCACCACGGGCACGCGGTCCGTTACGGCGGCGGGGTAGGTGGCCTCGCCGTGCCCTTGGGACGCTACCCGACGCCGAAGCGGATCGGTCGAACCCTTGACGACCACCACGAGGCCGTCGAGTCCCTGACCCTCCAGGCGATCGAGGCTTTCGATGACGGCTACGCCGAGGTCGCGATCGCGCTCGACGAGAACGAGCAGCTCCGGATCCGGCGCATCAACGCGCCGGCGATCCCCGAGGAGTGCGGGCCGCGCCTCTGCCTCTACTGGATGACCTACTACGAGATCGACCGCCTCCTGAGGCGTTTCGCGCCGATCTCGCACGGCGAGCCGAAATAAATATTTTCGCGCCGCCTAGCGCTGAAAGTCGCACTAGATTCGGAAACGATACGCCCGCGTGCCGTAGGATCTCGCGATCGCCGAGCCGTGTAGCGCTGGCAAGGCCCGGGCCCCGCCCGGCGAACTCGCGCGCGCCGCGCCGAATAACGCCCGATCGCGGCACCGATCCCGCCTAGCACGAAAACCCGTTCGATATCCTTCCTTCGTGCGCGCGGGAAGTCCGCGCGAGGTCTTTGACAACGGACAGGAGGTGCTAGGTATGGCGAAAGCCAGAACGGTTCGGGTATCGCGGGACGGCTGGGGCGTGTGGACGCGGAGGCCGAGAGGCAAGGCCTGGGATGGCAAGCCGTTCACCCTCGGCGAGCACTACTTCCGCCGAGGCGACCGGATCTTCGGGGTGGTCGAGTTTCATAACCTCGACATCGTGAACCTGAGGATCAGCGAGCCGCGGTACTGGATCGAGGAGCGGGCGGTCGAGTACGGCCGCCGAGCCCGGGGCCAGAAGGAGCGGCCGGTGGTCGCGGTCTCGACGCGGCGCTGGTCGGAGGTCTTCCGAACGCGGGAGGCCGCTCGGGCGCGGGCGGAGCAGCTTGCGGCGCTCCCGGTCGAGGCGCAGTAGGCTCGACCGGACATAGGTTGGGGGGTGCCGGTCGGCGGGAGCTGTTCCCGCCGGCCGGCCACAACCCCGCGCTACGCTCGCCCGCCATGGCAGCCCCCGCCCTCGAAGCGCCCCTGCGGTTCGTCAAGACCGAGCGCCAGCGCGCGCTCGTCGACGCGATGCTCCGGCACGAGATGGTGATGGCCGAGGGCGGCGCCCGCTCGGGCAAGACCGTCACGATCATCCGGCAGCAGATCGCGCGCGGCATCGCCCGCCAGGACTCGAGGGATCGCTCAATCACGGCTCGACAATCTCCCCGTTCCACTTGGCCTCCAACTTCTGCCAATTGGCGCCGTCCTTCGGATACGGCTTCATCGCCGTACACTGCCACTCTTCGGTGTGCATCGGAGAGCCGTCCATATGCTCGATGTAGTGGTGGACGCCGGACCCCACGCCGCGAACCCGGAATTTGGTGGCGCGCAAGCGGACTGGTTTTCCGCACTCGTAACAGTCCCTCACGCCCCACCCCCCCCCATCGCCTGCAGCGATGCCGCCAACCTCTTCGCCTCGTCTCGTTCCTTCTGGTAGTGCTGCGCGTTCCGCGCCATCAGCTTGAGATCCAGAGTCCGCTCCGCACACTTGGCCCGCAGCTCGGCGTTCTCGGCTTCGAGGGCGGCGATGCGGGTTACATGCTCTCCGGGGTACTTCTCTGCGCGCTTGGCTGCTCGCTCGACTCCATCCCAAAACTCACGATTCTTCTTGGTCGACAGGTCACGCACTAGCTTCCCGGCGTTTCCGCGTGAGCCGGCGTCGTACGGATCAGTCATCTCACTCCCCTCCCATCGCCCGCAGCACCGCGTCGACGAGCCCTTGTGCATCCAAATCGTGACGGTCAGCCCAGCGGGCAGTTCGGCGCGCTGCGTAGTTGACCGCCTCCCGCAGCTTGGCGTTCTCGGCGCGCAGTTCTTCGACCCAATCTCGCAGCTCCATGTACTGATCCATGTGCATCGAAACGGTCGTTCCGTGTATCCGGTCATCGGTGGCGATCTGCACCGTCAGAAGCCGGTCGTACTTGTCGTCCATCTCACTCACCCCCCTCGATCCGCCGCGCACTTTTGAAGTATTTAGCCGCTTGCCCAGACTGTCCTCGGATGAAATCGAGCGCATCGTCGAGTGCGCGACGTAGCTTGGCGTTCTCGGCTTCGAGGGCCTCGTTCTCTTGCAGCCGACTGATCGATCGGCGGTCGCAGTCGTCGCGGATCTCATTGATTCTCCGCTGGGCGTCCGCGTTCTCGGCTTCGAGGGCGGCGATGGCTGCCATAGCGTCGGCGTGTCGAACGTATGAACCGGCGGGATGCGCCATCGTTGAGCCGTGTGCTGCGTACCTATTCATCTCACTCCCCTCCCTCGATCGGTTCGACTGTGACGCGGACGCGGACGGGCAAACAACTTCCCCGCATCGTTATCGGATACAGGGATCTTGCTGCGTAGTCGGAGCGAACAAGGATCGGACCCACCTTTGGGTTTCCGTGTTTGATCAATTCCCCAGCGTGCTCTACCGCCCACGCCTCAAACACCACCGGCTTAGTCGTCATCGCGTGGCTCCTTTTTCTGCGCCTTTCCACGCCATTCAGTTGACGCCATGTCGTAGAAGCGAAAGCACGACACGCACAGGTGCTTCTTGCGAGACATGCCAGATCCATCGGGAGGGCCGAACAGCAAGCCGCCGGGTTCGTTGAGGTGTCGATCGCAGAAGTCGCACTTGATTGAGATCACTCGCTCTCCCCCATCGCCTCGCGCAGCGCGCGGTAGATGTCGGCGTCGGTGCCGTCGCACGGTACTGAGTACGCTTCCTCGTCGACCCAGACCCACATCAGCGACTTGTTGGAGTCGGCCATGCGAGCGCACATCTTCACCGCCCACACCGCCACCCGCCGCGCCTCGTCGCGCTCGCGCAGAATGACGTCCACCCCGTTTCGCCATGTCGGCCATGCTGATCGAGACCCGCTACCCCAGCAGCCATCGCACACGTCCGACGTGAACGATTGACCCCCGATACCGCCGCGCCACGTCGCCGTCGATCCATACGCACGCACCCCCGCACCGTCACATCGGCGGCACGCACTGTGAGAAGCTATGCCTCGCCATTCGAGCAGGCGGGCATACTCTTCGTCGCGGTAGGCGCGCAGCTCCGCGATCGTGCGCTCGGCCTCGGCGAGCTTGGACTCGAGGGAGGCGATTTCGGTGGATGCGTCGTCGAAGCGCACGTAGTCGCCGTGATCGTTTTCATCCAGTTCGCAGAAAACGTACTCGTCCCCGCGTTCCGGGTCGTATCTCTCTCTAATCGCCGTCCATCTTTGCATCTCATCCCTCCATGTCGGGTGGCGTGCGCGGTATCGATGCGGCCGACTGGCCCGCGCACGCCTTGGGTCAGGACTCCGACAAGCCCTGGAAAGGAGCCAGTCGGCTCACTCGTTTTCATCACCCCCACTAAAAATTCTCGGGCCCGTCGCCGTAGTCGAAGGGCTCCTGGCCGCTGTCCTGCGACTCATCCTCGGGCGCCACCGTCGGCGGCGTCACGTCTCGAGCGTTCTCGATCGCGTCCGTCGCGCTGCGGGCCGAAGCCCCGGTCGACACGGGCCGCATGTCGTCGAGCTCGTCGCTCGTGTATAGGCCCATCGCGACCTCGGGTGCCGTCGTTCTCGCAAAGAACGCAGCCGCCCGGTAGCGCAGCATCAGGTCCGGCATCGTGCGCCACTTCGAGCCGTTCTTCGTCGCCCACCCCTCATCGTGCGCCATCTGGATCGACACGGGCGGGCCCTCGTATTCCTCGCCGGTCTTCATGTCGTTCGCGACCGCGACGCAGGTCCGGTCCTTCCCTTCGCCCGTGATCCGATATCGCAGCGGCGTGAACCGGCCGCACTGGTTGAGGCACGCGATCAGGAACGTCGCCCGGAAGCTCGGGCGTCCGTGGATCACGTCCAGGTTCTGCATCACCATCAGCGGGTCGGCCCCGATGCGGCGCGCGAGATTGAGCGCGATCAGCGCATTCGCCACGTTCCCCTGGAATTCCTTCGGCACGAGCGAGCTGTTCGCCAGCGCCGTCGCCTCTCGCTGCATCAGGGCGAAGTTCCGCTCCTTCTCGGTCGGAACCAACTCCACCGCCTTCGCTTCCGTCGTGGTTGCCATTGCCATTAGAACGCATCCTCCATTTCATTGTGATAGTTGATCCCGAACTCCGGGATCCGAATCTCCTCGATCTTCGCCAGTCCGCAGGGCCATGCGTCGCTCGCCTTGCAGCGAGTCCACTCGGCGAGCGCCTTGCGGTAGTCGCTCCGTCCCTGCTCGACGCTGTCCCGGTCGAGCGTGTACGCGGCGACCTCGTGCGGCGCATCGGATGCCACCACAAGGAAGACGTAGTGCTCGACCTCGACCGTCCAATCCAGCGCGAACGTGTCGATGTAGTAGGCCGCCGTCATGTGGTAGCCGTATCGGTAACAGGCCCGCGCGAACGCCTGAGGCCGCCAGTCCTGCGCCGTCTTCACGTCCACGATCATGCGCGCCGAGGGGATGAGCCAGTCGGGGCGGCACTTGCGGCGCGTGTTGAACTCGGAGTCCGTCACGAAGAGCGACGACTCCCGCGTGCCGGCCAGGTCGTGCAGCTTCGCGCCGATCTCGTTCGTGGCGACGTTCTCGGCGATCCGTTCGAGCGCATCGAACTCCACCGCCGTCATCAGGCCGAGCACGCCGGGCTCCGCGAGGAGCTGCCCTCGCTGGGTCTTGTAGTCGTTCGAGTTGCGCCACCCGGCCGGGTATCCGCCCTTCGGCGACATCGGGTCGATCCGGTATCGATTAGTCAGCGTCTCGGGTTCGAGCACGGCCGTGTGGACGGCGGTCCCCCACTCCAGCGCGTCACTCTTCACAGAGGGCCGCAGCCGGGCATAGGCGGGGCTGCGCTGCATGTTCTTGAGGTCGCTCGCCGAGACGCCTTCCGCGTTGCGGTAGACGTCCATCGGCATTTCATGGATCAGCATCGGAATCCTCCTACCGCCGGGCCGCAAGCCCTCGTCCCGGAGTTACCCCCGGCCCGGCGGTATGTCTCGCCAACGTGGCGTTACATTTCAGACCAACCCGCGCAGGAAACCCCCTGTCCCACGCGCGGGCCACCGACCGCAGCTACTACCCTGCGGCTTGCCGGTGCTCCGTGCGCGTCCCCAAAGCTCTGCACGCCGGAGGGCCATCCAGCGCCGCACCGTGCGGCTCTGACTGATGATCGGGGTCGAGACTGCGGATCGTGTCGATCGACACGACATCCAGGTCCAGCTCGATGGTTTCGTTCGCCATGTGTCGGCACGACAGGCACGGCATGTAGGTGCGCGTGTAGTACCACCCGAGGTCCGCATCGAAGGGCCGGTGGCCTGTGTCCTCGACGCGCTTGCAGGTCGGGCACTCGTTGCGTTCGATCGTGATGCGGCGGTCGTCCTCGAGCTTCGTGAAAGCCCAGTCGATGACCTTGCCGCCGAGGGCCAGCAGGCCGACGAGCGAGTAGGATGCCAAGAACAGGGCAGGGACTACGACGGTGGAATCGAGGGTCATCGCGCCACCTCGACCGGCGTCGGCTGCTTCTCTAGCCAATCGAGCAGTGCGACGATTCGCGATCCGCTTTGGGGCAGGCGGTAGTCAGCAGCGCCCCAGTGCTCGCGAGCCTGCGCGATCGTGAAGTCGCGGCAGCCGGCCCAGATCCGCCACTCTCCGCCGACCCACCCCGCTACGACGCGGTAGCCATGATCGGTTTCGGTCAGCAGGATGCATCCGCTGGCGCCCGCGAGGTTGGCGCCCGCGAGGTTGGCGCGCGCGAGGTCGGCGCCCGCGAGGTTGGCGCCCGCGAGGTTGGCGCCCACGAGGTTGGCGCGCGCGAGGTTGGCGCCCGCGAGGTTGGCGCCCACGAGGTTGGCGCGCGCGAGGTCGGCGCCCGCGAGGTTGGCGCCCACGAGGTCGGCGCCCTCAAGGTTGGCGCGCGCGAGGTAGGCGCCCGCGAGGTTGGCGCCCTCAAGGTTGGCGCGCGCGAGGTAGGCGCCCGCGAGGTTGGCGTCCGCGAGGTAGGCGTACGCGAGGTTGGCGTCCGCGAGGTAGGCGCCCGCGAGGTTGGCGCCCACGAGGTCGGCGCCCGCGAGGTTGGCGCCCGCGAGGTTGGCGCGCGCGAGGTCGGCG
>ERZ869921.202-NODE-202-length-39664-cov-14.955061_pt1 | contig 39664 bp, 55 predicted proteins | sample MGYA00579310_ERZ869921 | MGnify/ENA primary metagenome ERZ869921 (study PRJEB32216, sample SAMN09231816) | wastewater metagenome | place: USA: Maryland | collected 2016-06-21 | study: EMG produced TPA metagenomics assembly of the PRJNA472060 data set (Reclaimed... | reverse complement strand
GACATTGCAGACTCCGCTATCACAAGCGGTAAGATTGCAACTGGTGCTGTAGGCACAGCCAAGATTGATGACCTATCAGTCACAGAGGGCAAACTAGCCCCAACTGCAGTAACCACAGGAAAGATTGCTGACTCAGCAGTTACTAGCGCAAAGATAGCAGACGGAACAATTGTTGCAGGAGATATTGCCGATGGTGCAATTACCTCAGCAAAGATTCTTGACGGAACTATCGCTACTGGTGATATTGCTGATAGCGCGATTACTTCGGCTAAGATTGCAGACGGTACTATCGTTGCTGGAGACCTAGCAGACGGAGCAGTAACATCTGCCAAGATTCTAGATGGCACAATCGTTAACGCTGATATTAACGCAGATGCCGCTATTGCTAAGACCAAATTAAACCTTGGTGGAACTATTACTTCTGCTGACTTGGTAGATGGAACTATTGTTAATGCTGATATTAATGCCTCTGCAGGTATCGCACTTAGCAAGTTGGCAACTGACCCACTAGCCCGTGCTAACCATACTGGAACACAGACAGCATCTACTATCTCAGACTTTGACACACAGGTTCGCACATCTCGTTTAGACCAGATGGCAGCACCTACTGGTTCAGTATCTGCAAATAGCCAGAAGATTACTAACCTTGCTACTCCTACTAGCAGTGGTGATGCTGTATCTCTTGGATACATTAATGGTCAATTAGGTGTAGCAAATGGTATTGCACCTCTTGATGGAACAGGCAAGGTCCCAACAGACCACCTTCCAGCGCTGGCTATCTCAGAAACATCTGTAGTTAACTCACAGGCTAATATGCTTGCACTTACTGCACAGGTTGGCGACATTGCGGTTCGTACAGATGTTAATAAATCATTCATTCTTACAGCAACTCCAGCATCTACCCTTGGTAACTGGCAGGAACTTCTTACTCCAACAGATGCAGTTTTATCCGTTGATGGAACTACTGGAGCGGTTAGCCTTTCAGGTACATACTTAAATAGAACATCTGGTCAATTGCTTGGTAATTTAGATGCTAATACCTTTAAGGTAACAGGTCTTGGAACTCCAACAAACAATGCAGATGCTGCCACAAAAGCATACGTAGATACTGTGGCTGGTTCTGCTACCGCTGCTGCAGCCTCCGCTGCTGCTGCTGCAACAACCTATGACAACTTTGATGACCGTTACCTAGGTGCTAAGTCATCTGCTCCTTCTGTAGATAATGATGGCAATACACTTCTTGTAGGTGCTATCTACTGGAACTCAGTTGCCAATGCTATGTACGCTTGGACTGGAACAGAGTGGGGTTCAATCTCATCTACTGCAGATATATTCCGCTATCGCTTTACAGCCACTGGTGGAGAAACAACAATCTCTGGTATAGATGATAACGGACTAACACTTTCTTATATTCCTGGCAAAGAACAGGTATATATTAACGGTGTGCTTATGGTTCGTACTACTGACTACACCGCATCTAACGGCACAAGCCTTACATCTCTTGCAGCCCTTGCTGCTAATGACATTGTAGAGGTTGTAACATTTACAGCCTTTGAGTTGGCTAATGTTCTTGAGCCTACACTCTTTGATGCAAAGGGAGACTTACTTGCTGGTACTGGTGCAGATACTGTAGGTAAACTTACAGTAGGTTCTAATGGCACAGTTCTTGTAGCAGACTCAAGCACAGCAACAGGTTTAAAGTGGTCAGCCTATGACCCACTTCCTAGTCAGACTGGAAACTCTGGTAAATATTTAACAACAAATGGTTCAACAACCTCCTGGGGAACCGTAGACATATCCGCTGCTGCAGACATTCAAATGTCTGTAATGGGCGCTTACTAAGAAAAGGAAACAGTAACTAATGGCTGTAACATCTAAGGCTTTATTTCGTGGAGCCGCTTCAACATCAAGCACAACTCTGTACACAGTACCAGCATCAACAACTGCAGTAGTAACTAATATAGTTGTTACTAATACTGCAACAAGTAGTGCAACATATAGATTATTATTAGATGATGTATCTATTGCTACTGATGTATTAATATCAGGAAATGATTCAGTAGTTATTGATATGAAACAAGTACTTGCTACAACTAAAACCATTAAAGGCTTAGCATCTGCAACTACAGTTAACTTTCATATTTCAGGAGTGGAGATAGCCTAATGGTTGTTCAATCATTTTCAGCAATTAATTTAAGAAATAGATTTTGGGACCAAGTACCGTTATTAACAGTAAACTATCTTGTTGTTGCAGGTGGTGGTGGTTCTGGTGGTTCTGCTAATAATGGTGGTTCTGGTGGTGGTGCTGGTGGATTAAGATGTACATTTGGCAGTGCTACAAGTGGTGGCGGTGGCACTTTAGAATCTGCAATAACTCCTACTCTTTCAACTAACTACACAGTAACAGTTGGTGCTGGTGGTTCTAGCAGTTCAAGTGGTAGCAATTCAGTTTTTTCTACTATCACATCAACTGGCGGTGGTGGCGGAAAAGATTATTCCAATAGTGCTGGAGCAGGTAACGGTTCATCAGGTGGTTCTGGTGGTGGCGGTGCAGGTTCTGCAACTCAAAGTTTTACTGGTGGCGCAGGAACATCTAACCAAGGTTATGCTGGTGGTGCTGGTGGAACAGATGGTGTTGTCGGTGGTAAAGGCGGTGGCGGTGGTGGTGCAGGTGGTGCAGGTACTGCTGCTGTTGGTGGCAGTTCATATGGCACTGGTGGCGCTGGTAAAGCAAATACTATAACTGGTGGCACTGTTACTTATGCAAGTGGCGGTACTGCTGGTTCAGGTAACGCAGGTGCTGCTAATAGTGGTAATGGCGCTAGTAATTTTAGCAACCCTGGTGGTTCTGGTGTTGTTATATTGCGTTATCCAAGTGCTTACACTCTTACTAGCGACGCAGGTTTAACTGTTGCAACAGCAACAAGTGGTGCAATTAAAGTATCAACAATTACTGCTGGAACTGGAAATGTGAGTTGGAGTATATAATGGCACATTACGCATTCTTAGATGAAAATAATATTGTTACCGAAGTTATAGTAGGTATTGATGAAACTGAACTTATTGAGGGTTTAGATACTGAAACTTGGTATGGAAACTTTAGAGGTCAAGTATGTAAGAGAACTTCTTACAATGGAAATATTCGTGGTAAGTATGCCGCTATAGGTGATACCTACGATGCAACAAATGATGTATTTGTAAGTCCACCATCGGAGGATAACTAATGAGTAAAGCCCGTGACCTAGCAAACGCAGGTACAGCCCTAACATCCGTATCAGCAACAGAGTTAGGCTACCTAGATGGCGTAACTTCTGCTGTGCAGACACAGATTGATAGCAAGATAGGTCAGTCAACCGCTATTAACCCTACTATCGTAGATGCTAAAGGTGATATTATTGCTGCTACCGCAGCCGATACAGTTGCTAGACTTGCAGTTGGTACCAACAATCAAGTACTTACTGCTGACAGTTCAACGGCTACTGGGTTAAAGTGGGCTACTGCTGATGCTCTTCCTTCTCAGACTAGTAAAACAAGTAAATTTCTATCAACTGATGGAACTACTGCATCTTGGCAATCTATAGACGGTAGTGTTTCTGACTGGTCGGGATATGCTGCTCCTAATACAACTGCCAATAATCCTGCCTCACCACAAAGTATTAGAAAAGTAAATGGTTATTGGTTTATTACAACAGGTAATGGATTTATATTTTATTCATCCGATGCTAAATCTTGGACTAGATGGTCTAACCCTAATGAAAATGTAACACAAATTAATGGTGTGGTATTTGGAAATAACACTTATGTGTTTTACGGAGATTCTGGAACTGTATCAAGCGGAACTACAATAGGCGGAACATTAACTTCTAGAACTAGTCAATTTTCTGCCGATTCAATTATGGATGCAGTTTGGATGGGTGGTTCAGTAAACCTATTTATTTTAGTTGGAAGTAACGGAAAAGTTTCTACTTCTCCAGATGGAACTACTTGGACTGCTAGAACTGCTAATCAAAGCACAGGTAGTATTACCAGTATAGCAGTTAATGATACTGGAACCCTTGCAATTTTAACAAGCAGTATTTCTCTTGCCAATAATGCAAGTTATTCTAGCGATGGAACCACTTGGACTGCCTTTTCACCAGATGACGGAACCACTACTGGGCGTAATGGAGTTATATTCTACGATGCTGCTAATACAAAATGGATTTATTGTGGTTCTGTAACTCAGTGGTGGGAATCAACAAGTCCAACTAGCGGAACTTGGACTACTACTGTCCGTCAATTAATTAATTATTCTCAAAGTAATGATAAAGCATTAGATAAACCTAGTCAACAAGGAACACCCTTTATATCCAAAGATGTTACAAATAATAAATGGATTATTATATCTCCATTTGGAAATGGTTGGTATGGTATATACACTATAGACCCAACCGTATCATATACTGTACATAATGGAAAAACTTATCAAATAAAAAATATAAGAACAGTATATATATCTAGTGGATTAGGTCTAAACACATACCAGTCATCGCCAGCAATATCAATAGGTTATGCAGATGGGGTATTTGTTGCTTCTGGAAATACACAATTAATTTATACAAACGCTTAATCAATTTTAATTAAGGAGCACTGTGGCTGGTCGTGATATTTATTGCCACTTCTTCAAGTATTCAATGGCTGACTGGAGGTACTCAGGGTTATCTTTGAAGTACCCCAGACCAGCATTACATTGAACACAGAGTAATCCTCTTGCTTTGTTTTCTGTATGGCAATGGTCAGCACACCAGTCGGATAGTCCTGGATTATTTGTTCCGCAGATAGCACAGCGATTACCTTGTAGTTCTACGTATTGGTTATAGCGGTCAATATCCCAACCAGGATTGCGCTTCTTATTTTGAGCACGAATTATTTCTTTGTTGTCTAATCTATATTGACGTTTATATTCTTTATAACACTCAATACATTTATGTTCTGTTCCATTGTTGTAACCCTTTCTAGGGTAATACTCTTCAATGGTTTTTATTTCATTACAAGTCATACAAGTTTTCATAGATTGATTTTAACACAGTCTTGAAAATTTGTCAAATTATTATGGAGGTGTATCATTGCAGGGAGAGATATAACCGAAGGTCGTAGTACCCGTGCTATTGCAGTACCTATTGGTATTGGGTCCGTTGCAAGTATCTGGCAAAACACAGATATTGCATACGATGTAGCAATTGGTGGTATGCCGTTTATCTATGCAACTAGTGATGCACGACCACACATCCGTCAGACTGCTTCATTTAAGAAGCAACAGTTTGATAACGGTGCAGAGCCAGGTGAGCAATCACTTGAAGGATGGTGGATTCGTTCACAGATGTCATTCCATTCTGGAACAGGCATTAAATTCTTTGACCCTGCTACAACTGATGAAGTTGGACACTACCGCTTTGCTGATTCAAAGGGTGTCAACGTCTGGACTAAAGGACAAGTAACACTACTCAAGTCTTGCGTTCAAGAGCACATTACTACTGGCGCTATTGCAGCCAATGGAACACCACAGCAACACTTGCGCTCTATCGAATGGAACAACACTAAAGGTGTGTTACTTCGTGATGAGTACGATGTAGATAAAATTGCAGCAGATGGAACAGTTACACACTTTATTGACTACAATGCAGGTGCTGGTGTCTATCCAGTCTATGCTATCTGCGATGATGGCACTAAGGCTTATTGGGCTACCAATGCAACCGCTGGCGGAAGCACTAAGTTTACAGTCTACGGCAAACCATTAACTGGTTCTTCCGCAAGCACCGCAGATGAGTTTAAGATATTTGATAACTCTCAGATTATCACCAATGCAACTATTGAGTACATCAAAGAGCGTTTAGTAATCTGCGCTGATAACAAAGTATACGAGTGCCCAACTGCAGCAGCATCCACACCTACTCTGCTATTTACTCACCCTTCGTCTACTCATGTTTACACATCTATTACAGCATCAGGTCCTGCTATTTACATTGCTGGATACAATGGTATTCAATCTACAATCCAGAAGTTTACTCTTAATACATCTGGTGTAATGCCTACCTTGACATCAGCAGTAGTTGCAGCAGAGTTGCCAGTTGGTGAGATTGTACATAAGATTTACTACTACCTAGGCTACATGATGATTGGCACCAACAAGGGTGTCCGTGCTGCTACAGTATCTGACCAAGATGGTTCAATCAGTTATGGTCCACTTATTGTTGAGACTAGCCAACCTTGCTATGACTTTGCTGCTCGTGACCACTACATCTGGTGTGCGACATCAGTTGCAGGTGAGCCAGGAACAATTCGCATTGACCTAAGCAATCAATTGGAAGCCTTGCGCTTCTCTTATGCAAACGATGTCTACTATCCAGGAGTTACTGGACATGTGACAACAGCATGTGCATTTGTTGATGGCACAGCCCAACTTGCTTTCTCTACAGCCTATGCATCTGCCACCAATGGAAATGTATACATTGAGTCAGCATCAAATCTTATTGCAAGTGGCTATGTTACGACAGGTAACATTCGTTACGGAACTCTTGAGCCTAAGAACTTCAAGCGCCTTGTTGGACGCGGAGACTTTACTAATGGTTCAATGACTCTTGAAACGGTAGACCAGTATGGTGTGGAGTATGACCACATTACATACGACGGTACTATTGACCCAGTAGAAGTTACAACATCTCAGCCTGAAAGAGCACAAGAATACGTTGCGTATAAGTTTATACTTAATCGCGATGCAGATGATGCTACCCTGGGACCAATCTTCAAAGGTTATCAGGCTAAGGCTACAATTGCTACACCACGCCAGCGTGTAATGCAATTCCACGTATACAACATGGATACTGAAACAGACCGATACAATGTCGAGTTTGGATATGAAGGTCGCGCCAATGAGCGCCTCTACCAACTCGAAGAAATCGAAGAGTCTGGCGATATTGTTACTTGGCAAGACCTAGGTACAAAGGAGTCACGTCAAGTGCAAATCGAAAGCATTCAATACATGCGGATGACACCACCAGATAGAGAATCTTCTGGCAACGGTGGAATTCTACAAATTACGGTTAGGACAGTATAATGAGTTTCTCAAATTGGGCATCACTTGCTGTTGCCATTATTGCAATAGTAACAGCGTTTGCTGGTTCAGTAAGATGGCTAGTTAAGCATTACTTATATGAACTGAAACCCAATTCTGGAAGTTCATTAAAAGACTCTGTTATCAGACTTGAGGAAAAGGTTGAGATTCTATATCAGATGATGATACAGAAGAAATGAGGGATAATGATTATTGCCAAGACTGCGACTCCTGCTGCCAAGTCTGTTCTCCGACAGGCAACAGCCTTGAGACCGAAGAGGATGAAGGCATCGGATGGTCTGCTCCCATCTAAGGAGCATATCAAGCAAAATCCTAACTCTGACCATAACTCAGGGTTTGCGGTTGATTTGACACACGACCCTGAAAATGGTATAAACTGTCACGAAGTGTACGAACACCTCAAATCGGACAGACGTGTTAAGTATTTAATATTTAAGGGTAGAATTTGGTCCTCTCAAAAAGGAGACAATACCTACTCAGGTGCTAACAAGCACAACAAGCACATCCATATTTCAATCAAGGATACCTGTGGGAATGATACTTCCCCTTGGTTCCCTTGGTTAGGTAAAGCAACAGTAGCCAACAAAGTAAAGGCTTCCGTTAAACCCCTACCAAAGAAAGAAGCAAAATGAAGAATCCATTCAACCTCAGCAAGAAGGACATCGCAGCAATCAAGTCCTACCTACGTGCTCTTCTAGCAGCAGGAATCACTATGGGCATCGCTCTATTGACAGACTTACGCCCAGAGTACGCTGTTCTAATCGGTGCTCTAGCCGCTCCATTGGCTAAGTGGGCAGATAAGAATGAAAAAGAATACGGAGCAGGGTCAGAATAACCCCATTTTAGGCCTCTAGCAGGCCGATAGAGACAAGAAACCCCCTTACCTTAGTAGAAATACTAGGGCGAGGGGGTCTTTTGTTGTTTCTGGGGCCGTGCCTAACCCCTAGAAATTATAGTTATTCTTCTTCTTCGAACTCAATATCTTCAAGTTGGTCTAGCAGTGCTTGTAGGTCTTTTTGATTTCTCTTACGACGATATTCATCGATAGACGCTGTAATAATATTAACCGAGAACAAGCCTAGTGATGACCCAAAGAACACGGCCCAGAATGTATTTGACATATTTCTCCTATTATGTATAATAATATATATTATATATACGAACGCCTAAGCGTTCGTTATATCTATATATTGTTTATTATATACAATTATACACAGATATTTTTAGATGTCAACTTTTTTCAATTAACTTGCAGCAACTATCCCAATCGTGTAAACTACCCATATGTCAATCGAACTAGAAGAATATACACTACCTGAGCATATGTCCTATTCGGCATTCTCAACCTACCTAACCTGTGGCTACCAATACTACCTCGGACGACTCCTCAACAAGGAGGAGGCACCTTCGGTGTGGTCAGTTGGTGGCTCTGCATTTCACCTTGCCTGCGAAAACTACGATAAGGTGACACTAGATGACTAATCAAAAACTATACGATGTCCAAGACCTATGGAATATAGCGTGGGATGAATGCAAGGGTGATATTGACCTAAGCAAAGCACGCGTTGGTGGTCGAGAGACCAAGGCTAATCCAAATAAGGAAGATGTCAACTTTTGGCAATCCCAAGGACCCAAGTGGGTCGAAGGGTATATTGCTTGGCGTCAGCATAACACTAACTGGAAAATCTGGACAGCACCTGATGGCAATAAGGGCATCGAACTTGCACTCAACCCTATCATAGGTGGAGTAATGGTTAAGATGATTATTGACCGTGTGTTTGAAGTTGATGGTCAACTGGTCATCTGTGACCTCAAAACCTCTCAGAAAACACCATCAAGCAGTCTGCAACTTGGATTCTACAAAATGGGTATAGAAAAAACCTTTGGCGTAGAAGTTAAGTGGGGCAACTACTACATGGCTCGCGGTAACTCTACATCAGAGATGGTGGACTTGTCTGAATATACCTACGACAAGATGGAGTACTTAGTGAAACAATTTGACCTAGCACGTAAGACTGGTATATTCTTACCCAACACAAACAATTGCCAGTACATGTGCGGTCTAACCGAGTACTGTCAGTTCTCTACGAAGAAGGATAAATAAATGGCAGAAGATTGGAAACTACAAGTCTCCTACAAAACTAATGGCGGAGACATGATTAACGTTCGTGCTAATACAGCAGACGAACTTAGTGTCCTACTTGAAGGCATCAGTGACTACGCAACTCAAATTGCAGCAACACAGCGTGCTTTGTCGGGGGCAAGCACATTAGCCCCTTTATCGACGTCGAGTTCCACAGGAAGCACTCTGCCTCCGCAATCCTCGACTCCACCCCAGGCGCAGACTCCCGTAAGTACGGGAACGGCATCTGGACCGACATGTCAACACGGACCTCGCAAGTACAAGTCGGGAATCTCGAGCAAGACAGGCAATCCATACGCGATGTGGGTCTGTCCGATGCCTCAGGGCGCGGACCAGTGCAAGCCAGTCAACTAGAACAAAAAGAACTATTTCCATTTTGAGTAACTAGAAGGGAGTTCCAATGCGTACTCTAGTACGTTCAGTAGGACGAGCAAGCATTGGAGGGGAACCCCTTCCTAGTTGCTTCAAAGCGTTTGAGTCGAATAAGATTATTATTCGTCGTTCAGAAGTTTCAATGTTTGCAGGTGCACCAGGGGCTGGTAAATCTACACTGGCACTGGCACTTGCTCTCAAAACTAATGTGCCAACGTTGTACATTTCTGCAGATACGAATGCACATACAATGGCAATGCGTTTAGCATCTATGATTTCTGGGAAAAGTCAGTCAGATGTTGAACAGAAACTTAATACTGATGTTGGTTGGACAAAGGCAATCCTCCAAAAAGGAAGTCATATAGTCTGGTCATTCGAGTCAGCGCCTACGTTGGAAGATATAGTAGAAGAAGTACAAGCATTCGAAGAACTTTGGGGATGCTCCCCATCGATGATTGTACTTGATAATTTAATGGACGTAGCCACAGATGGTGGCGAAGAGTTCGCATCCATGCGAGCAATTATGAAGGAGTTGAAATATCTTGCTAGAGCAACGAATGCAGCGATTGTGGTTCTACATCACACTTCGGAAGCAGTTCTTGGGAATCCTTGCCAACCACGCAGTGCAATCCAAGGTAAAGTTTCGCAACTTCCTGCCCTCATATGTACGCTCGGCACGGTTGGCACATCGATGGGCGTGGCATCAGTCAAGAATCGCTATGGAAGAGCAGACCAAAATGGGTCTATGATGGTGTGGTTAGCATTCAACCCTGAGTACATGTACGTTGACGATATTCCAGAGAATGTATAATGACTACTAGGAAATCGCACAAGGCTAGAGGCGCTAATTATGAGACAGATATTCGTGATGAGTTTCGTAATAAAGGCTATGATGCTGAGCGCCTTGCTCGCGCAGGCTCTAAAGACGAAGGCGATGTAGTAGTTAAGGGAAACTTTCTTGGCAAGATTGGAATCCTTGAGTGCAAGGCACCAGGAGCAAACGGCAAGATTACCCTATCGGGTTGGACTAAAGAAGCGCAAGTAGAGGCTGACAACTACGCCAAGGCTCGCAATATTGATAGAAACAAGATTTTACCAGCAGTAGTTATTAAAGCAAGAGGCAAGTCTATAGCAGACTCATACCTCGTATTAAGATTAGGTGACGTGCTAAATGATGACTGATGAATTACCTGACATTGTATCCGTGCTCAAGCATTACGGTGCCAACATTACTCGAACAACTGGTCAAGTAAATGTTAAATGCCCATTTCATAATGACAGTCATGCAAGTGCAAGTTTTAATACACGAGAAAACATATTTAATTGCTTCGCATGTGGCATGCAAGGTAACAGTATTCAAATAATTGCTAAACAGGAAAGGTGCGATATACGTGAAGCAAAGTCAATCGCAGAAGGAATTACTGGGCAGAGCAACTCATCTGTACGCGGAGAATATACATCTGGCGGAAGATTACCTCGCAAGTCGGGGAATCAGCAGGGAAGTGGCTCGGGCCTGTCGATTAGGCGTAGTCTCGGAGCCTGAGGTAGGACATGAAGCATTCCAAGGTCGTCTCTCTATTCCTTACATTACTAAAAGTGGTGTCGTTGACTTACGTTTTCGCTCTCTTAATCCAGCGGTGGAACCGAAGTACATGGGAATGACTGGCGCTGAAACTAAGATGTACAATGTAACAGATATTGAAAAAGCAGGCGATTGGATTGGAGTATGCGAAGGTGAACTCGACACTATCACTCTCAGTAAGTGTGTCGGTATTCCGTGCATCGGAGTCCCAGGAGCCAACTCATGGAAGAAACATTACACAAGATTACTTGCAGACTTTGAACGAGTCTTTGTATTTGCAGATGGTGACCAACCTGGAAAAGAGTTTGCAACAAGCCTCGCAAGGGAATTACCAGTCACTATCGTCACAATGCCAGACGGCGAAGATGTCAACTCTGTATACGTCAAGCACGGTGCGGATGCAATCAGAGAAAAAATGGGGTTGAGTTTAGATGATGAATGATATTCCTGATTGTCCCGAGTGTGGTGAGCCATTTGATAATATATTCGAGGCTACAGACCACTTACTTGAAGAGGGCGAGCCATCGTTTGACCCTGAACTTGTATTACCTAACGGCTACAGCCTTATGATTGGTTCATTACTACGGAGCCTTTATAAGTATGCTGATTCTCGTGAGCATATAGAGCGTATTACGCAAGATACATACGCAACTTTATATGCATCAGAATACTCGCCAGGAAATATGAAAAACTACATAGAAGATTTGATTATACGCGAGCAAATGCTCGACATTGATGAAGAACTAACAGAGTTATTGGACAATAAACCTAAAGATGATAACGAAAGCGGAGCGTGAAGAAGTATGCATGATAGCGGAACATCTTACCACCCAGGGATACAACGTGAGTCACTTGGAATTGACGTCAGGCATCCTGACTATAACCTTGAAGGTTCCTATATACGCTTCCGAGAAGCCTTAGATAAGACTTTCTTTGAACTCCAAGAACTCTTGCTATCAAAGCATGAGGATTACGGCCCAAAGAACATTAGTGACAGCCCTGGCGGTCCCCTAAATGGTCTTAGAGTTCGTATGCATGACAAGTTAGCACGACTAAACAATCTTGTTGATAGCGGTGCAGACCCAAAGCATGAGAGTTTAGAAGATACATTCAAAGATATGGCAAACTATGCAGTCATTGGACTGCTAGTGCTTAGAGGAAAGTGGGACAACAAGTGAAGATATTCGGACCTTACAAAGGCAGTAAGCAAAACGGTGGACGCCCCATCTATGTGTTCAAGCGCAAGAAAAAAGACGGTACAACTGTCACTACATCTAGCAACAAGGCTCGCGTCGAGTACGAGAAAGCAACTGGCAAAACGCTACCGCGTAAGACAGAAGTAGACCATAAGAATAACAAGGGTCGTGCTGGCGATGATAGAATCAGTAACCTAACTACTATTTCTAAGAGCAAGAATGTTGCTAAGGAAAACAAGCGCAGAGCAGTCAAGAAAACTGCAAAGAAAGCGGTAAAAAAGAAATGAAAACCATAGTTTGCATATCAGACTTGCAGGTACCGTACCACGATGTAGAAGCGGTGAACGCTATCGCAAAGTTCATTAAAGCATACCAACCTGATACTGTCGTATCTTGTGGTGATGAAATGGATATGCAGACTATCTCGAAATGGAGTAAGGGTACTGAGTTAGAGTTTGAACGCTCAATCGGACGTGACCGAGACACTACTCGTCAAGTACTTTATGATTTAACTGTTGAGCATATGGTTCGCAGTAATCATACTGATAGATTATTTAATACAGTTGCTATGCGAGCACCTGGATTACTTGGTCTGCCTGAATTGCAGTTGGAAAACTTCCTTGGTCTCGATGAACTTGAGATTAAATATCACAAGGACCCATATGAACTAGCCCCTGGTTGGTTGCTCATGCACGGTGATGAAGGCAACGTACAACCTACTGCAGGAGCCACCGCATTGGGATTAGCAAAACGCTCAGGCATGTCCGTAGTCTGTGGGCATACGCATCGCATGGGTTTGACACATCATACTCAAGCATATCGTGGCGGTAAGCCACGCACTGTATGGGGAATGGAACTTGGAAACTTAATGGATTACAAGAATGCAAAGTATATCAAGGCTGGTCTATTCACGTGGCAACAGGGCTTTGGTATCCTTCACGTTGATGGTAATACAGTTGTTCCACAACTTGTACCTATTGTTAACAGAGCATTTACTGTCGACGGCAAGACTTGGAAATGTTAATGACACACGATGAATTGTTAAAAAAAATTGACAGGATAGTCAATCTTGCTCAGGAAGCACTTCAAATTAACACTACTCCTGTTTGGATTGAAACTCACTCAATGCTATCTGCTCTTCGTGCAGTAGTGGAATTGCATAAGCCATTCTTAACGGATTACCCAAGTTACTGTTTGCATTGTGAAACTTACGGAAGCGTTGTGCCTTGCCCAACCATTCAGGCTATTGAGAAGGAGTTGTCTTGAACTGGGAACGCATTGAACCTTGGGACTACGTTGTTGTCAACGTCTCCGCTGAGTACCATAAAAAGTACAACATGGTGGAACTTGACGACATCAAACAAGAACTCTACCAATGGTTCGTAGAGCATCCTAATAAGTTATCTGAGTGGGAATCTATTGGCAAGAAAGACGCCAAGAATCTAATCTATCGTAGCCTACGCAATCAGGCTCTTGATTACTGTCAGAAATGGAAAGCCAAGTCAATCGGCTATGAAGTATCAGACTTATTCTACTATGAACCTGATATGGTAGAGGCTCTACTTCCATCTGTACTTCGTGAAGAGTTTACTGTGATGCCAGTATTAAACCTTGGAAAAACAGGACGACCACCAGCACCATCAGAGGGCGGTAACATGATGGCGATGATGGTCGAGATTCACAATGCATACTGTAAACTCAATACAGAGGATAGAGTTGTATTGTTTTACAAGTACGCAGAGTCCCTGGATTTTGCTGCTATTGCTAAAGAAATGCAACTAGACTCTCAAGATGCAGCGCGTATGCGCCACAACAGAGCAATAAAGAAACTCATAACACGGATTGGTGGATTCAAACCATATCTAGAGCGAGACATTGCCGAGCCAGTTGCCGAAGAGCCACACGAAATTGTAGACACCCACAACGAAGATAGCGATGAAGATAGGCATCAAGAGGCCGATTAAGTATCTCAGTCGGGTAACCTCAATTCTGCAGGGTCGATATACTTGTCGGCATACTGCTCTTCAAGTGCTATCTCATCCCTCTCTCTTGCTAATCTAATTAACTCCATTAGAAGAGCAGGAGTAACGAGGTGACCCCTAGAAGGATTTGGTGGTATATTGCAAGTAATAGGGCGAGGATGGTCATGTATTGCCTCTCTTAGTCTGTATGTAGGTATGATTAGTACGCTATCCTCAAGCACGAATGCCCAATGAGTAGCCTTTGATACAGAAATCCCTGATAGTTCCCATGAATCACTGCTCTTGTAGTAACACTCTGTTTCTATGTAGAGGTTACCAGTATGTCGCCAACGGCGGTCAGTTTTTACTTCAATAGTATCTGCGCCAAGAATATCAGCAACGATTGACTCGCCTCGTAATCCGTCACGCAAATCTAAATCCCAATTGGAATCTTTCATTTATCTATTCCAATACTAAAATCTCTGCCGAAGGCTTTGATATTAAAGATGTAGTCATACTCGTCCCACTCCAATACTTTAATACTAAAGCCACGTTCATTGTGGACATTAATTGGCATCTTATATAACTTCATTATTTCACCACCTTTAGATGAATCTTCTCGGGTTCTCTACCATCCGTTAACTCGGCAAGCAACTTCTCGATACGCGTAATAATCGCATCTCGTTCTCTCATTTCTTCTACCGAATACTCTTCCATTTATCCTCCTGTTGAATAGAAACCCTCTGCCTTAAACTGCACAGGGTTTGCTTGCATTACTCTTCTAGTTATTGTAGTACAGTATTGACAGTTAGGGAAATTATCTCGCTCATCAATGGCGCGATAGTGGTCCTCTGACGTGCCACATTTGTCGCATTTGTACTCATATGTAGGCATATGACCTCCGTTTGGTTTGTGTCGGCGCTGTCGGATTTTCCGACACTCCTAACATCACTGGCTCATCTCATCTATTGGTGTAGGTGCTGTTGATATAGAGCCACATTCTATGCATGTCTGCTTCAAGTCATACCACGCCACCTCTCTAGTTTTCTCAGACCATTGAAGTGTCACGTTAAACATTGCACATCCACATACACACGCGAATGTTGGCGTACCTCGTAAATCAAACATTAGTACCACCCATTTTTCTCGTGAAACTTCCAAGCATGGCATGGCGTAGTGTATCGGTACATTATATACTTCAATCCGCGTTCAATTTGCTGAGTTGGCGGTGTACTAGGTGACATCCCAAGAATCTGAGGTATACCACCAGCATTTTTTCCCATGACCTTTACATCATTGTATGCCTCGGGTCTCCAATTAGATTCCCTCGTCCACAACTTTTCTAGACATGCGAATTGCTTGTCTGACCAAGCATTGACTGCATCTTTGGCATACGCCTTACTATCTTCTGCAGTCCATACATGAATAGGTCTTGTCTTATTGGCTTCATGTACCTGCTCTGCGCCAAATATCATGAATAGTATCACTAATAAAAGCGTGAGTTTCTTCATTGTACTCCTAACAGTTCGATTAACTTGAAGGCTCTACCTATTTCTGAATCGGTAGAAACAAAGTCGTCCTTAGTAAAGCCAGCCATATGCAACCGCTGACCTGCAAGTTTACCACCCCAAATGCCGTAAGGCAAATTGTCCCTAGTCATACCTTGCTCTAAGCACTCCTTCTTAACATTACACGAGTTGCATAGGTCAACTGCATACGCAATCTTAGCCCTGAACTCTTTTAATCGCCTATCTGATACCTGCCCTGAACCTAATTCAGGATACCAATCATCAGGCGTTTTACTGTCACTGCAATTACCTATAAGTAACTTAGTCATCATCACCCCACATGGTATCAGGTTCTCCGTCGTCTGCATGATAGTCGGAATCTTCGTGGTTCATGTCACAGAACTCGCAATAGTTATCTAAACCTAGTGCGACATCATCATCTACTCTTGGTTCGCTCATACATCCACCTCACTGTCGGAAAATCCGACACTATCTTTGTACAGTTGGTCACCCTTGAAGAATAACTCATCCTCAGTATACCAGTCAAGTACATACTCGAACTCGGGGCGGTCTGCCATACGCTTTAAGTCTAGCGGTGGCACACCATCCCAGTGCATCTCATACCCATGATTCTCGTCCCAACGCAGGCGACCATGATATACTTCACCCTTATTGTCACGAAACTCTATGAGTCGCATCCATGAGGTTTCCTGATGAAAGCGCAGTTTCACGCCATACTTCTCATGGATTTCTTCTATCGTAATCGGTGTCTCCTCAAAAGAAGTCATGGTTATGCTGTATCCTTTCTAACATGTAACGAGCATCTGATAATTTAGCCTGTGTCTCGACATCTATTACGTTGTCGGACATATTCTTCTCATTAAGCATAACGATATACTCTAATAGTATATCCTTAATCACTTCGTAGTCGATTCTATTTAGCAAAATCGAAGTGCTTGTCATAGTACCAGTTCTCCTTCTTGTTGGTTGCATATTTATCATATTCAGGTATCCAGCACATGCAGTTGTCGCCATACACGCCCTTACAATCGAAACAGCCTAAGCAGGTTTCGCAATAGTACGGATTGGCATCTTCATAGGCAACAGTACGGCATATGCCACACTCGTAATCGTCAGGCAAGGTGTCGGAATATCCGACAGTAGGTTCTCCTGATGTTTGTTTCGGCACGAGCCAACTTGACCACGTACTCTGCTTGTAGCCGTCATTAGACCACCAGTTACCTTCGTTATCCCAGTGACCTAGATGCTCGTTGATGATGTAACAAGGCCACTTAGCCTTAGGGTCAAGAGTGAATACTGCAATTTTGCTACCACTAGCCCACTTGCTAAGTATTTTCCATACATTTTCATCGTCGAGTGAAGGCGCACCGCCCATGCGTGGCAGTACATCTTCTGCAAAGATACGCGTATCGCTACGCTTATCTGTCTGATGGATTGAGATGTCGAGGATGCCATTGTGTGCTAGATAGGTATCTTCACGACCACCTACCATGAACGGATGGCAATTCTCTTGATTCTTTACGCCATGCGTAGCATAACGAGCATGGAACATAGCGTAACTATTAGGATACTCCTTGCGTACTGCTAGGAACTCCTTGATTACTTTTTTGGCTGACATACCCTTGCCAGTAATGATACCAGTAGGGGTAATAACTGCATAGCCGAAGCCATGCGGATTATTGCAGGAAGATACTTCTAACTGCTTCTTCTTGGGTGTCGAGTTAGGCTCGGACACTACTAATAAACACATGCTATCCTCTTCTCTTTGGTGTCGGATTATCCGACAGTAACTTGTAGGTATTGCTTTTCTAGGCGAGTAGCCAACTCAGGGTAGATGTCGGCATGCTCCATGATGTACTTTGCAAATTGTGGTGCTTCTAGTGCGCCGTTGCGTACATCCATTACAGTAAGTCTGCGAGTATACTCAACGCTGGCATGCGCTAAGTTAATCTGTGACTTAACCTTGCCACTATTTATCGTACCTCTAAAGATACGCATCTCAAGAGTGGCGCGGTTCTGTGTATTGACGGCAGAGTACCTATCTGTACTTCTACCATCGGTTATCTTGCTCTTGAAAGAGCGAACACTCTTCCATTGGGTGAAGCCATCTTCATCTTGTCCATTACGCACAGCCTTATCAACATCGTCAAACTTAGACCATTGACTAGATGAACGACCAGCAAGCAACTCATAGAACGCTTGGTTAGAGTAGACAAGATTCAGGAAACGGTGCATATGAGCACCGCCAGTAAATCCTGTGCGTGAGATATGGATATGGAGTCCACATGTACGGGTATCCCAAGACTTGATGTCGTAATTGGTACGCAAGTCCTCGAGGGTATCCCACAGTTCATTAGCCTCGTTCATATAATAATCGTGGCTCATTGGGTGTGTGACTATCTCGAAACCGCAGTTAAGAGAGCCATCATTTTTTAGGTAAGCCAGTTGGCTATCCTCTAGGGCATGGGCGCGTTGAGCACCGTTTCTACGGATTTCATAGTCGCCACCTTTCGCTTCTACTTCTATCTCGATGCCAAAGTATAGGCGTTCCTCAGGCGAGGATGAATAGAAGATTGGGTCAGGTCTGAATGAATAGTCGTGGACTATCCTATCGCCGTCTACGTAATCCTCAGTATCGCAGTTGGTGCATCCGTCCATGTAGTACTCATCACAGCCGTCGCAGTACATCGCATTACTGATGCAATCCTCGCAGTAAGAACCGTTTCTATCTTGTGGATAGAAGTTACTGCCGTTGTGCCACTCGGAGCATCTATCGCACCAGTTGGCATGATTTTCTAGGCAATTCATACACCATAGGTCGTTGCCATTGAGGAATCCGTAATCATCATCGACAGTCATAGTGCCGTCGCAACGCTCACAGATTCTTGCACATGATTCACAGACAGCCTCACCATTATCTAGTTGCAACTCATTGTCTGTGCAATCGGTATCACACACGAAGCAGTTGATTACAACTACCTCATCTTCTTCAGTTTCCATTTACCTATCCTCTCGTTACTGTCGGATTTTCCGACAAGTTGTTGTTCATGGAAAGAACTTTACACTACTGGGGCACGATTGTCAAGGAGCGCATCCGCAATCTTAGTGCGTGCTTCATCCGCTACTTTAGCCAATCCTGCATAGCCTTGCTTGACCATGCGGTCATGCTCAGCCCTTAAAGCCTGTCGAACGATAGAGATTTCTGCATCAGTAAAGTCGATGTTCATGACTTATCCCAAATGGAATCGCGTTCCATTATATCTGCTGGATAATAGTCACAGTCGTGTTCGACACGCTCTCTATCGCTGTGCGTTGTTACGCCACACCAGCACTTAACTATAAAGTCAAGGTTCATGGCTTGCGTAATTCTCGGCGCAGTTTAATTACTTGCTTTTCTAGCACCGCAACGCGGCGAAACGCTAGAACTAGCACAGTATTTAGACCGATTAGAGCAATCAGCAGGGCGAACATATCGCCGTTACTTAGTATCATTTTGATTCCAATCTGCGTGTCGGATTTTCCGACAATCGCGTGTCTGCCGAGTGACTCGCACACTCGTAACTGCCTATCGCAGACCCAGACGACCCTAGCCCAATTCTAGGTCGTCGTCCAATAAATCTAACTTCTCATGCTTAACAATAGCGATAATCTCGTCATCCGTCAAGCCATCGGGATTTAGGTCATCAAAGTATAAATCGTCCATTATGCGTATTCCAATCGGCGCTTCATAGCCTCGACACCCTTTGCGTATCGCTCGGCTTCGGCTTGCTTCTCGGCTTCGAGGTTGGCTTGCACTTCTGCTTTAGCGATAAGTCGGAGCAGTACATTTTCCACTTTACTTACCTCTATTCTGTCGGAGAATCCGACACTAGATTATCAAGGCACTTCTCTGTCTTGATGGGATAAGTATAGCATCTCAGCCCCCTTGAGTCAAGTCGCACTGTCGGAGAATCCGACGCTATCGGCTGGCGTTCATGGCAGGGCGCGTCGTTTGGTTTGTGTCGAAAAAATCCTACAAGGGGCAGTTCATAGGCGTAGGGTTGCGCTGAAAAAGTTTGTGTTGGTTTGTGTCGAAAAATTGCCACTAGGCACACTTAACACGCGTACAGATTTTGTTTGTGTCGGCGACACGCCCGACCGCGTGGGGAGAAAATGAGGGCAAAAAAAATAAGCCCGACCCTTTCGGGTCGAGCCTATTTTCTTTTGACTTATGCGGCTTTTGAGTTTTTCGCTACTGCATGAAGTCGAGCGATTACAGATTCCAACTTCTGCAATTCAGTTGTTTTCAAGTCTTGAAGCGATTGAGTTTTCAAGTAAGCGTCGAGTCCGTCGATTACTGATTCAAGAGTGATTCCATGAGTTAGGGCTTCGACTTCTTCTGCATCTGCAACTGCTTCTGCTTCTTCTGCAACTGCTTCTTCTGATTCTTCTAGGTCAGCGACTAGGGCATCCCATGACTTAGCGCGTAACACTTCGTTTTGCGCTTCGTCTGCTCCGATTAACTTGTGAAGTCTTGCTGAAACTTTGAGAACAGATTTCACAGATTGGGCATCTGCTCCGTCGAGATTAAGTGCAAGTGAAGCGGTGACCATGTAATCAAAACTTGATGCGCTGATGTCTGAAACTGCTCCATTTTGCTTTATCGCTTCTTTGATTGAAGCGCGTCCGACTCGATATGAAACTCGACCCGAAATGATTTCGTCTGCTGACTTTTGGACGAATTTCACCATCTGCTCACGAGTTGAGCCAGCGAGTTTTGCATAACCATTTTTTACAACTGCTGAAATCTCAGTTGTTTTCGCTGTTTTTTCTGTTGTTGTTGCTGACATTTTTTTTACTCCTTGTTTTGGGCTATCTATGAGGCGTTTCCTCATGGCTTCATCTTAGGGCATAGATTCCAAAATTGTCTAATCGAAAGGGGTCATGTCTGAATCTTTTTTTAGGTGTCGGAGAATCCGACAGTGAGTCGATATGTCGACAATTCCCCACGCTCTACTCCTATTCGAACACCTGTTCGATTGTTTGTGTCGGATACGGACATTTCATACCTAATGCCACAATTCTACCATAAGGGGGCAATAAGGTCAAATCGGACATAGGGGACGAAGGGGTCATAGGGGATAGTCCCGACATGGGAGAATCTATCGACATGTTTATTTATCGACAAATCGACATTTCGAGGGTAGGGTTAGTGAATTGCGTACGGGGGGAGGTATATAGTATCCAATAAAAATTTTCTGTTATATTATGGGGGGCTATATAAGAGTGACTTACTGTCACTTTTTAGAGTATTTTGAGCGTAAAACAAAGAAATATACCGAACGAATGTTCGGTTTTACCTGTTTGAACAGGTTATCTTATATGTATATATAATCTTACGGAGTCGCTCCGTTTAAGACTCCGCTCCTCCTATATAATATAATATATAATAATATTGGGAGAATACTGTCCGTTTATCCCAACCGTTAAATGGGCGTTTTTAGGAGTGTTATGGGACGCAAGCCAGGGGTACAATCTATCCCCAAAGATGAGGCTCAGGCCAAGGTACTAACCCTACTAGAACAGGGTGCTACCATCACAGCCGCTATGGCCGCCGTCGGTCGTAACGACACCACCTTCCGTCAATGGTCTATGGTGGACGAAGAATTTAAGCAAAAGGCTGATAAGGCTCGACTTACTGGCAAGGGTGTTAAGTCTGATTTGTCCGAACTCAAGGACATCTCCTATGAGGACTTCTCAATGCAGTTCCTCGATACCCAACTCTTTGACCATCAGTTAAATTGGATTGACCTAATCGATGGCAAGGAACCACGCTGGCAACCTGCAGGTATGACATACGAGCCAGGAGACCCAAAGCGTGTCTTGATTAACGTGCCACCTGAGCATGCTAAGTCAACCACAATTACAACCAACTATGTTTTGCACCAAATCGTTACTAAGCCAAATACTCGCGTTATCGTGGTCTCTAAAACCCAGGGTATGGCTCGTAAGTTCTTAGGTGCTATTAAGACAAGACTTTCCCACCCAGCATACATGAAACTGCAAACGGCCTTCGGCCCTAACGGTGGGTATAAGGCAGACTCAACTCAATGGTCTGCCGATATGATTTATCTAGGCACAGGTCGTGACTCTGGAGAAAAAGACCCGACTGTCCAAGCCCTTGGCTTTGGTTCACAGATTTACGGTGCTCGAGCAGACCTTATTATCCTAGATGACGTTGTGATGAACTCAAATGCCCACGAGTGGGAGAAGCAAATTGAATGGCTTCAAAAAGAAGTAATCACGCGCCTGGGGCGGCACGGAAAACTAGTTATCGTAGGAACCCGTGTCGCGCCCATTGATTTATATAAGATGATACGTAGCGGCGACCAGTGGACAGGTGGCAAATCTCCTTTTACATACTGCGCTATGCCAGCGGTATTGGAGTTTGATGAAAACCCTGAAAATTGGAAAACCCTTTGGCCTCGAACTAACATTCAAGAGAACGACATCGACGAGCAATTCGAGGATGGACTTTATCCCAAGTGGGACGGACCTTCTCTCTTTAAGCGTCGCTCTGAGGTCGCTCCGTCGGTTTGGGCTATGGTCTACCAACAAGAAGATGTCCAGTCCGATTCCATCTTTGCACCAACAGCGGTGGCAGGATGTGTTAACGGTATGCGAAAGCGCGGACCGCTTAAGCCAGGCGTTCCTGGGCACCCAAGAGCAGTCGAAGGTGCGTACACAGTCATCGGATTTGACCCAGCAGTGGCAGGCCGCTCGGCCTTCGTCGCTGTAACTTATAATCGCGCTGACGGTCATATATATGTTTTAGATTGCGTCAATATGTCAGACCCTTCCCCACAAAAGGAGAGGGCACTTATTGAGGAGTGGGTTGAGCGATACAAGCCACAGGAGTTCAGAGTGGAAATCAACGCCCACCAGAAAGCCTACTCAATGGATACTGACCTTAAAGATTTCCTTACTATGTGGGGTTGTAGGTTAGAACCTCACTTCACTGGTAAGAATAAATGGGACGTAGGTTTCGGTGTGGCGTCAATGTCACCTTTGTTTGGTAGCGTCAAAGATGGTCGCTTTCAGGACAACGGCATGATTGAGATTCCAAGCAACGAGGGTTCAGAAGGCTTAAAGTCTCTTGTCCAGCAGTTGATTACATGGAAGCCAGATACCAAGAACCCAACAGACTGTGTTATGGCTTTATGGTTCGCCGTAATTCGAGTACGCGAGTTGATGCAAGTATCAAGTCGTATAGGTCAATATCAAACTAATCGATGGGCAACACGCGCTCAACGAGCAACACGCAACTCAATTAATTTAGACGACGCTTTTGCGCAACAGTGGCAAGAGAACTACGGATAGGAAACCAATGGCATTATCAATGGAACAGGTTGCAGCAAGAGTTGATTCTCTACGTCACCGCAACGGCGAGAGAGACTCTCGTAACCAGGACGTACTTGCTGTCCGTAAGGGAAAAATCTCAGAAGTCTACCCAGATTTCTTTCCAGATGGTGTTGATGCTAACGTAGTTGCAAACTTTATTGACATCGTAGCACGTGACCTTTCTGAGGTTATGGCTCCTCTTCCTGCTGTTAACTGCTCTGCGGTTAGCCAAACAAGCGACAAGGCGCGTCAGTTCGCTGACAAGCGTACTCGCATTGCATCAAATTACTTTTCCCACTCTGACCTTGCAGTACAAATGTACTCAGGAGCAGACTGGTATATCACATATGGTTTCGTCCCTTTCGTTATCGAATTAGACGAAGAAAGCAAACTGCCACGAATCCGCGTAGAAAATCCTATTGGGGCTTACCCAGAATTTGACCGCTACGGACGTTGTGTGGCATTCGCTAAACGATATGTCATGTCACTAGGCGAACTCGTATCTCAGTTCCCTGATTATGAGTCACAACTGCTTGGCCGTATGGGCTATGAGCAGGACCTCAATCATCAGTTAGAGATGATTCGCTACTATGATGCTGACCAATCAATCGTTTACATCCCTGAAAAAAGAAACTTAATTCTATCCAGGGCCATGAATCCAATTGGTAAGATGATGATTGTTGTTGCACGTAAGCCATCTATCGATGGTGAATTACGTGGACAGTTTGATGACGTACTTGGTATTCAGTTGCTACGCAACCGTTTTGCGCTCCTTGCTATGGAAGCAGCAGAGAAGTCAGTACAGGCTCCAATCGTCCTACCACAAGATGTCCAAGAATTGCAACTTGGTGGAGATGCTGTCATTCGTACAGCAAACCCAGCAGGTGTGCGTCGTGTAGAACTTAATATCCCACAAGGCGCATTTACAGAGCAGACGCTTCTTAATGCAGAACTTCGAGTTGGCTCACGCTACCCAGAAGGTCGCACAGGAAACATTGATGCATCAGTTGTTACAGGCCAAGGAGTTCAAGCACTTATGGGTGCTTTTGATACACAGGTCAAGTCAGCACAGGCAATCTTTGCTGCTGCACTTCGTGATGTAATTTCAATTGCTTTTGAAGTAGACGAAAAGATTTTCCCAGAAGAAAAGACAATTCGTGGTGTGGACTCAGGTTCACCTTACGAAGTTAAGTACAAGCCAACACGTGACATCAAGGGTGACTACTCTGCAGATGTTCGTTATGGAATGCTCGCTGGTCTCAATCCAGCACAGGGTCTTATCTTCATGCTTCAAGCACTGGGTGGTGGACTCATCTCTAAAGACATGGCTATGCGTGAACTTCCATTCACAGTCAATGTTACACAGGAACTTGAAAAGATTGAAATTGAACAATTGCGTTCAGGCTTATTGAGCGCACTCAACTCAACAGCACAAGCAATCCCACAGATGGCAACACAGGGACAGGACCCATCGGCAATTATTAGAAATATTGCTTCGGTGATTCAAGCACGTCAGAACGGCAAAGCGCTAGAAGATGCTATTGCTGAGACGTTTGCACCTGAGCCACAAGTTCCTCCTGCTGGGGTTCCAGGTATGCCTGTTGAGCAGACGTCCCCTGTTCCAGGCGGCGCTCCAGCAGGAGGCGCTCCTTCCGTTCAAGCACCACCGCCAGATGTTATGAGTCTTATTTCTGGCCTCACTGGTGCAGGAACAGCGCAATCAAGAGTTAGCACAACACGTAGACGATAATTAATTAAGGGACAGGGACAATGACTACAATCATCGGCATTGAGTACGAGAAAGACGCAGTTATTATTGCGGATAGTCAGACTACTGATGCCAATGGTTACGTATACAATCATCCTGATGTTAAAAAGATTGCAGAACGTGGTCCATATTTAGTTGCTGGTTCTGGCGAGGTTCTACCTTGCGATGTAGCACAGCATATTTGGGAACCACCAGTTCCAACTAAAGCAGATTACAAAGACTTGTATCACTTTATGATTGCAAAGGCAATGCCTTCACTTCGCAAATGTTTATCTGAAAATGGATACAACTTTGATGAAGATAACAAAGAAATGCGATTTCAATTTATCATTGCACTTGGTGGTGAGATATTTGATGTCGACCAAGAATGTTCAGTAAGTAAAAATTCTTCTGGTATATACGCAGCAGGCTCTGGTGCTCCTTATGCACTTGGAGCAATGACTGTTGGTGCTGATGCCTATGAAGCAATGGAAGCAGCAGCAAAACTAACAGCATTTACTGCAGGACCCTATATATCTAAAATTCAAATGAAACGTATTAAGTAGGAGGAACCATGACAACAGCACCAATGGACAATCGTGGTGGCAATCAAAATGGACCGCAAAATAATCCTACAATGATTAACCCACTTGGTGGTAATGGACAGTCTGGCAAGGGACAGCCAACAATGTACATTCCAGGCATGAAGTCACTGGGTTCAACTGGTGAATCAACAATGGCTCAACAAAGCGGTGCTACAATGTATCGTGAGATGAACAACGAACCTGGAATGCCTTCACCAGTTCCACTTACTGTAGAATCAATGATGCCAGAACAATCAATCCTTGATGGAGCACCAGTTGGTCCTGGAGCAATGGATATTCCTGGACTACCTAAGCCTCCAACTGGAGACCCAGACATTGACGCTATTCGTGCATACTATCCAGTTATTCAATTTTGGGCTTCACAGCCTGGCTCATCACAAGGCACTAAAGACTACGCTGCCTACTTAGGGACAATTATTTAATGAGCATAATCAATATCATTGGAAATGCTCAGGAGAAATTAAAGCGCAAACCACAAGGTATGGCGTTGCCTGGCAGCGAAGCATATAACAGTGCTTTTAATAATGATGGCCGTATTCCATATGGCGTCACAGTGGACCTTGCGTCTAGCCTGCCTAAAAATCCTAAGTCTTTTAACGACCATGCAGAAGATGCACGTCAACTTTTACTAAAAGCAGGCGAGTCAACAATTGGCACCCCAAAGGGTATCGTTGCTGGTGCAGCAATTGGAACAGTAATTCCTGGTGTTGGAACCGCAATAGGCGCTGGCTTTGGTACAGCAGCATATGGACTTGCAGAGTTAGATAAAAAAACTGAGGGTAAAGTTTCCAAAGCACTTCTTGCTGCTGCAAAAAATGTACGTTCTAATTATGCTTTCGTAAACGACCTATCTCGCCATGATGCTGGAATGGGAATGCTTGCTGGCTTACAGTTAGTTGCAGGTGGAGTTCTCGGCGGTGTTGCAGGATTTGCAGTTGGTGGTCCAGTTGGCGCGGTTGCAGGTGCAGCGTTTGGCGCTGGTCTTGCTGGTAAAGCGTCTCGAGATGTTTCTCAGGCTGGTGCATTTGGTGAGCAAGCAAAAAAATCTGCTAATCTTGCAGAGTCTGAAAAAGGACAAAAACTTTATAACTTTGGTACTGATGTAACACGCCTTGCTGGCGAAGTTGTTGGCATTATTCCTGGAGCAGATAAGAACTGGCTAAAGGACACAGACAAGGGTATTGGTGCAATTGCATCAGGCCTCATTAACTTTGGTGTTGAAGTCGCACTTGCGCCAGATATTAAAGCAACTCAACTTGCTGGAGTAACTGCACGCACTGCTCTTGTAGGTGGCGTAACTCAGAAAACTACTGGTTTAATGTCAGGGCTTCTTGGAAAGACAGAAGCAGCCAATCTTCTTCGTGCCGACAAACTAGATGCAACTGTTGACATTCTCAATAGAACTGCTAAAGGCGAAAAGACAAGCGCAACTCCAATGATGGAGTTTTTCCGTGATAACGATGTTCCAACAATTATTCAGCACCCATTATTCAAGGATAATCCTGCTGGCTTAAATGGTGCGAACCTTATTGCTGGTAAAGATTTAGAACAACAAGCATTAGTTTTGCGAATTGGCATTGGCGACAAAGCAGCAATCAAGGAACTTGAGACAAAGCATCCAGCAACATTTGCTGAGTTATTGCGCCTTGAAGGAGTGTTCGATACACTAGAGGCGCGTAATCCTTTCGGCTCGTCTAACCTAGCACAGCATGACCTCCTTCAAGGACGCATTGTTGATGCCAGCCAAGTCATCGAAGCAGAAATCAAAGACCTTCGTGGTCAATACTCATGGCTTGATAAGGCGCTCAAACTTGATAGCGCACTTACAGAGCGTACATTTTCTACATTTAAGTCAGTTGAAAACTTACGAGTGGACCTAGCGAAGCAACGCGCAGCCAATAAAATGGGTGGCGCTCTTGAAGATACAACACTTCGCGGTACAAGGCCTGGTCAAATTATACAGAAGATTTATCAAAAGAATATTCTATCTGTACCAGTGCGCTTCATCGAAAGAAACCTTGATGATGCACCACACGCAACAGTTAACTTTAATGACCCAATCCAGAGCATTACTCGTGTGCGTGCAACCATGCGTGAGGCAATCAAAACTAGAGTATTGCCTTCTGTTGAAGCAAGAGAATTATACTCAAACTTTGCTGTAGCAAAGACAGAAACAGATAAACTCAACGCTGTCAAGAAAATTGAAGAGCGCGTATTTGAGCAAGTAGCAAACAAGTACGGAGTTCCTTCTAGTATTAAAGATGCTGTTCTAGATAACTACATTCGCCTAACTCGTCGTAATACTGAAAAGGCTAAGGCTGCTCAATCAGAGCAAAAGGCCTACATGATTGAAGATGGCGAAGTTGTAGCAGATGCTCAACTCATCTCTCAACTTGCAAACGGTTCTTACCTACCAGACGTTGCTTTAATTGACAAGGCATTTGCTCGCTACGCTAAGAAGCGTGGAGCAGAGACAGGCTTGCCAATCAACACAGCAATCATGGGTAAAGCAATCGCTGATGAATTTAACTCAATCTGGAGAACATTTACGCTAGCGCGTACAGGATTCCCAATCAACATTGTTCGTGACTCAACCTTGCGTACATGGGGTGATGGTCAACTACTGTACTCCTTCATGAACCTAAGTAAGAGTGCAACTGATGCATTAATTGGTGCCCCTGCTAAGATGCAAGACATCCGTCGTTGGTCACAAAAGGTTACAAATCGCAAGAGCAATCTTGAAAAGATTCGTGAAGATATTAAGCAGTACGATAATTCAATTAAGTACACACAAGATGCTCTAAAGCGCCAAAAGTATGACCCAGCAAATCCTCCAAAGGAAATTGATGCGGAACTACAACGCCTTATTGACTATGATGCTCAACTTAAAATCTCTGCAAAAGAGTTGCGCCGTCAAGAGAATGCAATTATCCAGAAGATTCCTTCCAAGGTTGTTGCAGAAGATAAGATTAATGTACTTGGCTACGACTTCCCAGCGCCATTTTCTGGTCGTTTTGGTGAAATAAGTTACGCAAAGATAACTGGCAAAGACGATATTCGTGGTGCCCTATCTTCTGTGCGTGAACTTGAGTTGGCTTCTGTACGTCGTGACCGTGACGGTGGACGTGCTATTAAAGCCACTGATAATGAAGATTTACATCTACGTTCATGGGACAATGTTCTTAAAAACATCCTAAGAAACGATGAAGTAAGTCGTGAAATCATGTCTCGTAATGCTAAGGGCATGGACCCAGTAAAGGCAAAGCAAGAAGTTGTAGACTGGATTCGCAGCAGTGGGTCACGCGACCTATTTGAACGCTGGGGATACGACGAGAAATTCAGAACTCAGATGAAGAAATCTGATGCTGCTGCAATTTACGATAAGAGTCTTGCTGCAATTAACCAATTTGCTCCAGACGCATTATTGCAAAAGATGATTGTTGAAGATAAAGTCAGCATCATCGAACTCAAGAAGATGTATCCAGATATTGAGAAGCGTCCTGACGTAATTAGCGACTTGGCACTTGACCTAACTGGCCAAAGTAACTTTGTTCGTCGTATGTCTCAATTAACTAAAGACTTCGTTACAATGCTTGCAACATTACCACCTGCAACTCTATCCTACGCGCCTTACTATAAGGCTAAGTATGAGATGAAGTTGCAAAGTATGGTAGCCCTTGCAAACTCACAGGGACGTAAACTTAGTGAAATAAACCAAAACCAGTTCGAAGCAACAGCGCGTGCATATGCTCTTAATGAGTATCGCTCAAAGATTAACGCTTTTAGCCGCGATATGAACTACAATGGTGTACTTGACTACATGTTTGCATTCTTTCCTGCCGTAGTAGAGCAGTGGCGTGCATATGGACGCATCACAATGGAACATCCTGAGTTTCCTCAAAAGGTCATTGCGATGTCCAATATCCCATCATACATTGATGAGCCACAAGTTGACCAATACGGTACAGAATACGTAGAAGTTGTGCTACCAGTTCTTGGTATTACAGGTCGTCTACCAGTCAGTTGGTTTGATGCTACAAACCCAACAGGTGGACATATTCTATCTGCAAGCCCATTGATTACTGCAGCATACAACAGAGTTGCACAAGATAAAGAACTACCAAAGTTCTTCAATGATTTAATCCTTCCGTTTGGAACACAGGCTAATACATTTGGTGCACTAACACCAAGTACTATTCGTCGTGCAGGACAACTCTTTCAGTCTTACTTCAAGCAAACTGGCCCTCAATTCAATAAAGACATGCAAATGTTTATTGAGATGAAGCGCAAAGAGCATGTTGATGAGAATGGCTCTGAGCCATCTGGCTACGATATGAAGCAGATTAACAAAGAATCTGAACAGGACGCTAAGTCTTTAGCGGTTATTCGCTTCTTGGGTTCTCTAACTCTTCCAGCGCAACCACGCTATGTGACACCTCTTGAGAAGTATGCTGACCTACTTGGTCTCTACCAAAAGCAATTTGGTGCAGATGCAGCAGAGCGCTTCTCAATAGATTATCCTGAATTCTACATGATTGCTGACAAGACAACTGACTCCACATCTGGAATCAATCAAGATGCTACATCACTTGAACTCGTAAAGCGTAATCCTGATGCGGTTAGAAGCATTGTTTCCAACTTGAAGCCAGGTAATGTAAGCCTTCTTGGTGCTGTATTCAATGATTCAGACTATGCATTCTCCAGTTCTGCACGTGCCTACATGTTAAATAACACTATTCCAGGTACAAGAAAGCGCTTTATCGACGAGTCTGATGCAATCGATACAGCAACATCATCTATTGTAAACAAGGGATGGCGTGACTGGAACAAGTTTAACACTGTCATTAAGCAGACATTAGTTGAGAATAACCTTAATCCACTTGCTGGATATGGAAAAACAATTTATGATGCATACAAAGACAGATATGTTGAAAACGCTAAAACAGAGAACAATCTTTGGTATCAAGAGAAAACAAGCCCAGACCTTGGCTCTAAGCGCAACAACGTTATCGATGCTCTAACAATTGCTGCTAATACTCCATCACTATGGCAAGACCTAGCAAAGCAACCACGTTGGCATACTATTGTTGACTATCTAAACTTCCGCTATTATGTTAAAAAGGAACTAGAGAGTCGTGGCGCGTCAATCACATCTGACAAGGCTGTTGATATACGTGCTAAAGTAGATGCATATGTCAATAGTTTAATGTCTCAAGATATTACTTTCAGTCAATTCTATGACCGATACCTTGATGGTGACGAGTTCAACTATGTTCACGAAAAGGTCTCTAAGGGGAAGATTAAATAATGGCAACACTTAAAAAAGAAGCACAGGTAGGGCCAGGTAAGTACGGCCCAACCACCCCAAAGAAAACGACTCCACAGCCTTTGCCTACTTTGCCTGGAACTAACCCAGTCAATCCACAGGCATCTGCAATTACGAACATTCTTGACCAGAAGTTGATTGACAAGAACTTTAATTGGAAACCATTGGATTCTGCAGAAGCGCAGACAATCAATATTGTTGACACACTAAACAACGACCAACTTACGGTTCTTGCAAAAATTCTAAAAAAGAAAACTTATACAGTTAAGGCATCTGCTCAATATATTAAGAATCTTTTTTCAACAGAGCCAGAACTTATTGCTATCGCATCAAAGTCAAATGGAGACTACAATACGCTAGTAGCCAATCTAAGTGCTGATATTCTGCCTGGACTAGCCAGAGATGGTGGTGGCGAGAACCTACCAAGTCGTAGTATTTACAAGTACAACGATGAGGATGTTGATGCCCTTATCAACAATTTATATCAAAAGCGTTTGATGCGCCCAGCAACACCAGAAGAACTGGCACGTGAGCGTGCAGATGCAAAGTTGAAACTTGAAGAAGGTACAGTTACAACCAGCAAGAAGGTTAGAAACCCAGTTACTGGCAAACTAGAAGTTGTTACAACTCAAGATGCTGGCCCAACAAAAGAAGCCGTTTCTCAATCAATTGAAGAAAGAATCAAGGCATTAAACCCAGATGAGGCTGACCGTACAGCACGTATTGAATTTTCATCATGGCTATCACAGAATGTGGCAGGTGCGTAATGGCAGTAACAGGCTCTGAAACAGCCGCATCCTATGGCATCAGCGAGGCTCTACTAGCCGCGTACCCAGAGTTACGTGCGGTATATGACCTATTTAAGGCAAACAAGACTGGAGAGGCCCTAGAAGCCCTTTTTAAGACTAACTACTACAAGAATAGTTCTTCAACAGTCAAGTCTCGTGAGAAGCAAAGACTAGAACAACCAGCCGTATATGCAGATAGCGTACAGAAGTACAAGATTGCTGCACAGAAGCGCCTTGTTGCATCTGGTGTCCGTATCGATACAGCAACATTTGACTCACTTGTAAACGATGCATATGCCAAGAATTTAGATGATAACCAGTTAGACCAAGCAATTCTAACATCAGGTAAGATTAGTGGTTTTGGTGGCAATATCCTTGGCGATACAACCACACTCAAGACTTATGCCAACTCATTTGGCGTAAGCAAGTTGCTTAATGATAAGTACTGGCAATCCAAGCAACAGGGTCTATTTGCTGGCACCATCACAGAAGAAGATATTCAACAAGAGATTCGCGACCTATCTGCAAGTGCTTTTCCTGCCTACGCAGATGGAATTGCAAAAAACATTAGCCTTACTTCACAGGCATCAAATGTTATCCAAACAGTTGCCACTCTCCTAGAAGTTGATGCAGATACAATAGATTTCGATAACCCAACTGTACGCAAGATTACACAGTACATTGACCCTACTACTCAGAAGGCAGCAAAGATGCCACAATGGATGGTTGAACGTACTGTTAAAAGCGACCCAGCATGGGGATTTACAAAGAATGGTACAGCAGCAATCGATGACCTTACTTACAAAGCATTTAGTGATTTGGGGTTGATTTAATGGCTGGCGCACGCGATAGAGCAGATAAAGAGAAGATTGTAACAACTCCATCAAACGCACCTGCGACAACAGGTTATGGTGCTATGAGCCAGGACTCTCTCAAGGCTGAAATTAAGTACCTTGAATCTATCAGAAAAGGTTCTACTCCTGGAAGCGTTGCTTCTTGGCGTATTGGTGAAGAACTTAGCATGGCTAGACTTGCTTTGCAACCAGAAGTTAAGAAAGAAGAACTGCCTCCTACTGGAGGTGCAGGTGGTGGCGGTCCAGTTATCGCCCCAACAATTACTGGTACAGGAAATATCAGTACTACAGTAACACCTACTGCTCCAACAGCAGAAGAAGCAGCAGCCCTTGTTACAGGAGCAACTGTTCTAAGCCCAGTAGACCAAGCACGTGAGAACGCTATTGCAGTAATGCAGGCACGTTTCAAGCAATATGGTCTTGAGACACTTGCTGCAAAGATTCGTCAGTTGGCTATTGATGGTGCTACAGAGTCTACAATTACTCTTCAATTACAAGAAACTCCTGAATATCAGGCACGCTTTAAGGCTAACGCAGACCGCATTAAAAAGGGTCTACAGGTTCTTTCTCCATCTGAGTACCTAACTGTCGAAGATACATATCGTCAGGTTCTACGTGCCTATGGATTAAAGCAGTTTGATACAGATGAATATGTAAGTCAATTCATTTCTAATGACGTATCACCTACAGAGTTGTCTAATCGTGTACAAATTGCTGTACAACGTGTACAAAATGCAGACCCAGCAGTCAGCAGAACTCTTCGTGATTACTACGGAATTGGTCAAGCAGACTTGGTTGCATACACATTAGACCCAGCAACTCAATATCAAAAGATTGAACGCCAAGTACAAGCAGCAGAGATTGGCACAGCAGCACGTATCCAGGGACTTGAAACTGGAGTTGGCGTGGCTGAACAACTAGCAGCACAAGGCGTAACAGCAGCAGAAGCACAGAAGGGCTATGCAACCATAGCAGACATCCTACCTAGCGCAGAGAAGTTAAGCGCTATCTACGGTGACAGTATGGACATGTATGGACAATCACAGGCTGAACAAGAAGTATTCAATAGCCTAGCATCTGCACAACGAGCAAGACAACGACTAACCGCAAGAGAAGTAGCACAGTTTAGTGGTGCTTCTGGATTAGGTCGTACATCCCTATCAACTGGTAGCGGACAAATATAGAATCCTGACATGGACCGACCAGCCCCATGCAGCGTACTAGACTGGGAGCAAGAGCCAGCCAATTTCCCCGAATTGACCTGTGGCTTGCGAACTACAACGAATAGAAGGGTGGGTTGCTATGAGCAACAACTACTGGGATGAAGAAGACGATAACGATGACGTTATCACAGGAACCGAAACTGAAAGTGACTTGCAAAAGAAGTTACGTAAAAAGATTCGGGCCGACGAAAAGCGCATCAAAGAACTCGAAGAAAAACTTGGTAATTATACTAAGGTTGACAAAGAGAGAACCGTCAAAGAAGTCCTAGAAAAGCAAGGTGTTAATCCTAAGGCTGCACGACTAGCCCTTAAAGATTTGGAAGACGTTACAGAAGAGTCAGTTATGAACTGGCTTGATGAAAACGGCGACCTCTTTAATTATAGTCCAGCAGAAGGAACGCCTGCAATCAGTGAAGAAAACCGTGCTGCAATTCGCAAGCAGGATAACTTAACTGCAGGTGCATTAACACCTGACCGAGCAGAAGATTTAGAAATGCGTATGGACCAGGCAGATTCGCCTGAGGAACTACGCAGAATCCTTTACTCACAATAATTCATAGTTCCTAAATTACCTTGGAGGTAATAACTTGGCTACAAACTTTACATCAACAGACTCAGCATCGCTGGGTGGAGTTGCTGGTAGCGCAGGTCTAGTACAGAAGGCATACGATAAGTTTATCGAATTTGCACTTCGTGACGAACCCCTAATTCGTTCAGTAGCGGACAAGCGCCCAGTATCACCAACAAACAACGGTAACGTTGTTGTACTACAGAAGTACGCAGACCTTGCTAACGCAACAACTGCACTTACAGAAACATCAGACATTGATGGAGTAACAATCGCAACACCTACATCTGTGACAATCACAATGCAGGAGTTCGGTAACGCTACAACAAACACACGTGCGCTGAAGTTGTTCTCACTCTCAGATGTTGACCCAGACATCGTAACATTGATGGCTCGCAACCAAGCAGATTCAATCGACTCACTTGCTATGACAGCACTTCGTGGCGGTACAAACGTAATCTACTCAGGTTCAACAGCAACATCAACTGCTACAGTTACAGCAGCAGCAACACTCTCAACCGCTAATATCGGTCGTGCAGTTGCTAAGTTGCGCGGTAACAAAGCATCAGGCAAGCGCGGACAAGAATACTGGGCTGGAATCCACCCAGATGTTGCTCACGACTTAATGCTTGAAGCAACATCAGCAGGATGGGTTGTTCCAAACGCATACGGTATTTCACAAGACCGTATCTGGGCTGGAGAAATCGGTCGCTACAAGGGTGCATACTTCGTAGAGTCACCACGTCTATACGTGGCAACTGACGGAGCATCATCTGCAAAGGTGTACCGCACAATCCTCTGCGGACAGCAAGCACTTGCTGAGGCTGTTGCAGAAGAACCACACACAGTTATCGGTCCAGTTACTGATAAGTTGAACCGCTTCCGTCCAATCGGATGGTACGGCGTTCTAGGCTTCGCACGTTTCCGTGAAGAAGCACTATTCCGCATCGAATCAGGTTCATCAATCGCTTAATTGATTGACGGGTGGGGCTAGAGCAATCTAGCCTCATCAGTAAGTTCATTAAGGAGAACAATGACAAATTATATATTCTCAACACCATATGTTGAAGAAGGACCAACTGGTCAACACCGTCTGTTCTACTTCTATAAACTGCGTCAGGGTTTGACAGTAATCCAAAATAATGGAGTGTTTAAAACTGGACGTTGGTTTTCACAAGACCAGTTAGAATCATATGATAACTACTGGATTGGTGGACATGCACATGTTGTCGATGAGGCAACAAAGGCAGCATTGATTGCTGGTGGAATAGGCGTAACAGAGGCAAACTTTACAGTAGAGTAGGGACAAAATGTGTAATCATGTTAGTAAAGTTTTAGAGTGGGGCTTTGATGAGAAACGCAATTTCAAGGCAGCCTTGTGGGGTTGCACTAAATGCGACGCCACAGCAGACGCTCCATTTAAAGATGAGAACGAAGTATTCGTAGACCATAGTAAATGTGGACCTGAATGCTTTGGATGCAAGGCTAGAAATCTCCAACTTAGTACTGGAGATGCAGGCAGACCCGTTGGTAAGAAAGAATGGGAAGGCCGATTAAAGTTTTATAAAGATGCTAGAAATCAAGGAATTCAACCAGCAGGAACGCAAAGACTTCAAGTTGAAGCGGCATATAAAGCAAGTGAAACATTGGGCAAAGCATACGATGCTGGCACAATGGGAGTTAGAGCAGATAAAGTTACGAAATCCGTAGCATCTATCATGAAAGAAACTGGAGCAGCATAATGATGAAGAACAAAGCGTACAAAATGGGCGAAAAGATGGAATCCAAGAAAGAAAAAATGATGGAAATGAAGATGGGCAAAAAGACTATGAAGAAGTCTGCTAAGAAGGCTATGCCTAAGAAGATGGGCAAAAAGAAGTAATGCCTGTCAATCCACGCGAAGCGGCTGCTAGAATTGCTGCTGCTGCAGAAAGAAAAAGTGCAGAGCAACGCGCAAAGGAACTGGATAAAACCATCAGAGGTTACGTGAACAATGTAACGCAAACATACAAGAAGTGGGATGCGTTACAGAACACAGATGGTCCAAGCCCTGAGGCTGGACAGTTCTGGGGTGCTTTACTACAGAACCGTAGATACGATAAAAAGGGAAGAATTAAATAATGAAAAAAGCCGCTAAAGCAAAGAAGGTCGCAAAGGTAATGCGCGAGTTCAAGGGTGGTACTCTACACTCTGGCAAAGGTGGAAAAGTAGTTAAATCCAAGAAGCAAGCCATTGCTATTGCAATGAGCGAAGCAAAGATGGCAAAGAAGAAGAAATAATGGCAGACCCAAGACTAAAGCGTGCAGGTGTATCTGGCTTTAACAAGCCAAAGCGTACACCATCTCACCCAAAAAAGTCACACGTTGTTGTGGCTAAAGAGGGAAGCAAAGTTAAGACAATCCGTTTTGGGCAACAAGGCGTTACTGGTGACCGTAAGCCAACTGCACGACAAAAGTCATTCAAGGCTCGCCATGCTAAGAACATTGCTAAGGGCAAGATGTCTGCAGCATATTGGGCAGATAAGGTTAAGTGGTAATGAGCGCATCATCTAAACACTATCTCAAAAATGGTAAAGAGTATAAAGGCGCAGTTCATAAGATGAACGGGCAAATTCATACTGGTGCAAAGCATACCGCATCTAGCAAGGTTGTTACCCATAGGAAACCTAAGAAGGTAAAATAATGCCAGCAAAAAAGAAAGCAAAATCAAAAGTTAATGCCGCTGGCAATTATACTAAACCTACGATGCGTGCTTCTTTGTTTAAAAAGATTAAGGCTGGCTCCAAAGGTGGAGACCCTGGAGAATGGTCAGCACGTAAGGCTCAATTGCTTGCTGTTGAATACAAGAAGGCAGGCGGAGGCTACAAGTAATGGCACTTGCTAAATCTCAAACATCTCTTAAGAAGTGGACTGCGCAGAAGTGGAAAACATCTGACGGTAAACCATCTAAAGGAAAAAAGCGTTACCTTCCAGCATCAGCGTGGGAATCGTTGACACCTGCTGAGAAGGCTGCTACTAATAGAGCAAAGGCTAAAGGAAATAAAAAAGGCAAGCAATTCGTAGCCCAACCTAAAGCAATTGCAAAGAAAACAGCAAAACACAGATAGCAAGAGTAAGGGACAAAATGGAAGAAACGTTAGCAATCGCCTGGTGCGATAGTGGCATGGTGGATGGCAAGTTCATGCAAGGCGTTACGGATGTAATGCTACATGGCGGTGCCAAAGTAAAAACAACGCTACGCACAACTGGCAATCAAATTGGTAGACAGCGTGAGACGGTAGTTAAGTACTGGTACGAAAACAATAAGTCTGATTGGCTACTATGGGTAGACTCAGATGTGGTGCTAAGTCCTGATAACTTTAAAAAGTTGTGGGATAAGCGCGACGCAGAAGAACGACCAATCCTGACTGGTGTGTATTTTACAACAGATACACCAGAAGAACCGCTGATGATTCCGCTTCCAACACTCTTTGAGTTTGAAGTTAAAGGCAATGAGGTTGCAATCAAGAGAATCCACCCACTGCCTAAAGATAAGTTTATGAAGGTCGGCGCTGCAGGCATGGGGTTTGTGTTGATGCATCGCAATGTTGTAACAAGAATTTTAGAAGTGCTTCCAAATACGCCGCTGTTTACAGAGGTAGGAGTTGGTAAGCGATTCATGGGTGAAGATATATTCTTCTTTTCCCTATGTGATAGGGCTAATATACCAGTCTGGTGTGATACATCTGCAACTGTTCCACACATGAAACGCTTTTCATTTGATGTTAACTACTACGATGCGTTCGTGGAGAACGAGAGGAAATAATGACAACTACGCTTGCCAATATGATTGATGAGGTTCAAGTCAATCTTGCTGGTTATACGTTCCAGCAGGACCGTTCAACCTACCTTAGAACTGCGGTAACGACAACAACATCTACATCAGCATCCCCATTGGTCTTGGCGCTTGGTTCAACCGATTCTGTTGGTAAAGGCGTAGTCGAGATTGACGAAGAGTTAATGTGGGTAGATTCCTATGACCGTGTTGCTAACACAGCAACCGTCTCCCCCTATGGTCGTGGGTATCTAGGCACAACACCAGCAACACATGCAGCAGACACTAAAGTATCAATTGCACCAACATTTCCTCGCTTTAACATCAAGCGTGCAATCAATGATACTATTCGCTCATTAGGTGCTAGCATCTTTGCTGTTAAAACAACAACATTTACATTCAATGCCGCTCAATCAACATATGCATTCAATGACCTGAACATTAGCAATATCATCAGCCTTACATGGGAAGCAATCGGACCTACACAGGAGTGGGTTCCAATTCGTCGTTGGGACTTTGACTCAGTAGCCGATACTGATACATTTGGCTCTGGTGCTCAAACAGTTACGCTTGGTGAGGCTCCAATCCCAGGACGTACTGTTAAGGTTGTTTACGCAACTAACCCTACAGCATTTACATCTAACTCACAAGATTATGTTACACAGACAGGACTTCCAGAATCAACTCGGGACGTAGTTATTCTTGGTGCAGCATATCGTTTGCTATCATTCCTCGACCCAGCACGTGCTGCTCAAACCAGCCCACAGGCTGATGAGACAGATAGCAAGCGTCCATATGGTTCATCACAGTCTGCTACAAAGCAATTATACGCACTGTACACACAGCGCCTTAATGAAGAAACTAAAGCCCATCAACAAAACTACCCACCACGAGTTCACTTCTCTCGCCGATAGGAACCTGAATGACAACTAGAAAATATTCATCTCGCTCACAGCAAACAACGCTGTCATCTGCGATTACAAACGTATCGACAACAATGCTTGTTGGTTCAGCGTCATCACTCCTTGGTGGAGTTACAGTTGATGCTGGCACAACATTTACTGTTGTCATCGACCCAGATACAGCGCTTGAAGAAATTGTAGACGTAACCGCTACCTCGTCTAATACGCTAACTATTACTCGTGGTATCGATGGTTCTTCTGCTGTAGGTCACTCTGCTGGTGCAGTAGTTCGTCACATGGCTGTTGGTCGCGACTATCGTGAAGCCAATGAGCACATTGAGAACACAACAACTGCTCACGGAATTACTCTTGCTAACCTTGTCAAGACTACAGATACTGGCACAGTCTCAAGCGGTATGCTTGCAACAGGTGCCGTAGGTACAGTCAAGATTGATGACCTATCAGTCACAGAGGGAAAACTAGCCCCAACTGCAGTAACTACAGGTAAAATTGCTGACTCAGCAGTTACTAGCGCAAAGATAGCAGACGGAACAATTGTTGCAG
>ERZ869921.201-NODE-201-length-39682-cov-10.465945_pt1 | contig 39682 bp, 61 predicted proteins | sample MGYA00579310_ERZ869921 | MGnify/ENA primary metagenome ERZ869921 (study PRJEB32216, sample SAMN09231816) | wastewater metagenome | place: USA: Maryland | collected 2016-06-21 | study: EMG produced TPA metagenomics assembly of the PRJNA472060 data set (Reclaimed... | reverse complement strand
GTCTGGGGGACCCCCTCCCAGAGCCTAAGGCCCCCCTCCCCTCCGGCTGGCCGGGTGGGGGGGGGTGGGGGTGTCCGGGGCGGGTTCAGCGGACGGGAACCGCTCGGCATGCTCCGCCGCCGCACTCCATGCGGTACAGGCGTCCATCGGCACCGCGGAACACGCCGGCCGCAGGGGGCGGGATCGTCACGCTCGCCGCAGGCGGGAGGATCGCCGGGGGCGTCGGCAGCGGCGGCGGGGCGGTCGCCTTGCCGGTCCCCTTACACGCCGGGCAGATCACCCACACCGTCCCGTCGCCGAGCTTCCCCGTCCCGCTGCACCGCGAGCAGTCCCCACTCGGCGGCTTGGGCGCAGGAGCGGGGGCCGGGCCGGGTGCAGGCGGGACGCGGTACTTGGCCAGGATGCCGGCCGCCAACAAGTCGAACTGTCCCGCACGCACGGGCGACCAGGCGGCCAGCAGCAGCACGACGACCAGCAGACGAGCGACCATCTTCATCCCCTTCAACCCGTGACGACGTAGAGGTCGCCGGTCCGTTCGTAGCTCCGCCCTGCCGGCCATCGCACGTCGAGCACCACGCGGTTCACCACGCGGACCACCTCGCCCACGCCCTTCCCGCGACCCCAGCAGGTGAAGCCGGTCGGCGCCGCGGACGACTGCAAGCGGACGAGGGTTCCGACGCTGAACAGCGGCCGCTCGTCGCCGACCCGCGAGCCGGGACGCACGAGCTTCCGCAAGGCGGCTGGCATGGTTCGCATCGCTCACCCCACTCCCAAAGGGAACGGCGAAACGCCGTACCCTTCCTCCGAGCTACCCCACTCCCAAATCGACCGGCGGAAGCGTCTTCGCCGCCCAGCCGGCCGCGCCGCTGAAGGCCAGCCAGGTCCGGTTCTTGACGTCCGACCACCGCGACCAGAAGGCGCCGCCGGGGATCTGGATCGACGTCCCGCGGATCACGCGCGGGCCGGTGTTCCACTCGTCCCAGCTGTTTTGGATCTCGACGAGCGGCTCGCCGTAGATCTGTTTGGTCTCGTCGCGGTCGTCGGCCGCCATCGCCGCCATGGCGTGCGACCAGCTCCCGCTTCGCTTGCTCACCCCGTTGGCGTCCCGGGTGCTGGAGAAGCCTTCGCTCCCGCAGCTCGACACGCTGTAGCCGTTGGCGAGGTAGTCGCGCACCTCCTCGAAGGTTCGCAGCCGCGTGACGTTCCGCACCAGGTGCTTCGCGCCCGCGGCGAGGATCGCGCTCGGCGGCGGGCGGCGGCCGTACTTGCCTTCGAGGCTGCCGCTGTACTTCCGCAGGTCGATGCCGAGGTCGGGATAGTTGTTCCGCAGCCAGAGGCCGCTTTGCTTCAAGGCGACGTCCGCGGCCGCCTCGCAGCTCCAGCCGTCGCCGTCGTAGCCTCGCATCCAGTAGATCGCCTCCGTGGAGAGCGTCCCGTTGCGAATCCCTTCCGGGTCGACCTCCGGCAGCCCCTCGACCAGCCCGCTCGCTTCGTCCGGCCGCCCGCTCACGACGTCGCAGCACATCAGCAAGAGGAGGGCGTTCTTCGTCGAATGGGCGACGCAGCTTCCGCGCTGCTGAGCGGGGCCCGGCAGCGTGTCGCCGAGCAGCTTCTGGATGTACGTGAACGGGGCGACGAGATTCCCTTCGCCCGCCCCCTCGAGGCCGTACCGCCGCGAGATCCGCCCGCCGTCCAGGTCGCCGCCGGCGGCCGCGACGGTCGCCTCGAAGGCCCCCGAAGCGGCGGGGTCCGCGAAGGCCCCAGCGTACCCCTCTTCGTACATCTCCCGCATGCGGTTCGCCCACGACTCCGCCGGGCGGTCGCGGATCTTCTTTTCGAGGGCTTCGTCCGCCTCGCCGCCCCAGAGCTTCGCGCCCGGCAAGGTGCGTGCGGTCGGCGGGTGCATCATCTCACGTTCACTGCTCATGCGAGCTCTTTCTGCGAAGCCGGCCGGTCGAGGCGATGTACTCCTCGCCGAGGCATTCGACGACGTGCCTCGACCCCTCAAGCAGCCGAAGGTAAGTAACAGTCATTTCGATCGTCGGCAGGGTGTTGGACGTCCAGATGAGCACTTCGCCCGGCTCGAAGGGCCGCTCGTCGGCGCTCACTTGCAAGCCCACTGCACGGCGGCGACGAACTCGACCGCACGGCTCGCTTCGAGCACCCCGTCCGCAGCCCCGAAGCGGTTCACGAAGGCCGCCTCGAAGGCCGCTCCGAAGCCGGGGAACGCTCCGGCGAGGCCTCCCTTCGCGGCGGCGGCCCGCATGAACTCGCCCAGGGCCGCCTTGAACGCGGCGACCTGCGAAGGCGGGCCGCTGGTCTTGAGGTTGACGAGCAGATCCGACCACGCCCCCGCCCAGACGGCGCGTTGCGCAGGAGGCGCGGCCTGCATGATCGCCCGCAGCGGGGCGACGAGGGCCTGCAGCTCCGCCGAGGGGAGGTCGACCGGCGGAACGGGCGGGGGAGCGGGGCCCGGGGGCTGCGGAGGCGGCGCCGAACCGATGAGGATCGTCGTGGTCGCCGGGTCGCTCGGCAGCCCGTCGAGGGCGGTGTAGGCGAGCAGTTGATACCGCCCCTCGGCGCTCGCCACGACGACCGTCGAACGGCTGTCGCGGAGCATCTCCGCGGGGAAGACGTTGAGGCCCGGGGTGACGGCGATCCACTTCACTTCGCGGCCGTTGGTGGTCGCGGCGATCCGCACGAAGGCCCCGGGGTCGCCCTTGACCTCCGCAGGGAGGGTGAGCGTCGGACCGGCGGGCGGAATCGGCGGAGGCGGGGTCGGCAGCGGCGGCGCCGGGGCCGGTGGGGGTGCGGGCGGATCCTGCGCCGAGAGCAGGTCGGCGGCGGCGAATACGCACACCACAGAGGCCAAGAGCAGCGGCCCGGCGGCGGAGAGGAGGCGTTTCATGATGGGGAGAGGGTCTCGATCCGGGAGAGGAGAGGAGATCGAACAGCCGCCCGCCCGCTTCGATGTTCACCGAGGCGGGCGGGCGACGGGGTGCATTGCGACTCGCGGCGGCCTACCGTGCGGAACACGCGCCGGAGGCGCACGCCCCGCCGGCGAACGATCCGGCGGCGACGCGGGGGAACAGCCGCAGCCGTTCGCGGCCCTGCCAGCGGGCGGCGATCCGACGCAGCGGGCCGTACGCCCCTTCGGCGCGGGCCGGGGTCGGGGCGGAGACGCACAAGCACAAGAGGGCCGCGACGAGGGCCGGGAAGCAGCCGAGGCGGCGGAGGGGGTCTCGCATGGTGAAGGTCTCTAGTCCACAGGGGCAGGAGAAGTACACACGTCGAACGGTCGGCGGCGGTGGGGCCGCAGGCGTGTTACTTGGCGAAGAGGGCGAGGATCTGCAACACGAACTGGATGATCTGCACCCATTTGTTGAGGTCGGTGGCGGCGGGCTGCACCCCTGCGTCGCTCGTCGGCTGGTGATCCGCCTTGACCGCCGCGATGACGGCGTCGCTCGCGGCGTCATGGTCGAGGCCCGCGTCACGCGCCGCCCGATACGTTGCGATCGCCTTCGTCTGGACGCTCCGCCGCGTCTTCAACCACTCAAGTATCCCCATACACACCCCTCTTAATAGAGACCAGAGATCCGCCCGCCGCGGCCCAGCATGAAGTGCATGCGGTAGTGGTGCGCGCGGCGGCTTCCAAGCTGACTCCGCACCCGGCGGAGCAGCGACGCAAGAGCCCGCTCCCCGATCCGCGTAGGCGGACGAGGGGCGAGCCTGATTCCAGAGCCGCGGTGCAGAGCGGAGCCGAAGGGCGAAAGAAAGGCCTGCGCGACGCGGGATGCCAGGCGCCTCGCCGCCTGCAACCCCTTGAAGAAAGCCTTCGTGCACGCCTTCAGCTCAATCATCCTCTTCCCCTTCCCCGACGAGATCGATGATCGCCTTCAGACCGCTTCCGACGCCGCGGATATGGTCGAGCCGCTCGGCGAGCGACCACCGCGATTGCAGCCCTTCGGCGCGTTCGCGGATCTGTTCCTGCGTCGGCGCCGTCAGGTCGTCGCGGTAGCGCGAGCAGGCGTCGCCGCAGAAGTGCTGCAATGCGAGCCCTTCGAGCGTGTCGACCGCCGAGCTTTCGTCGGGCTTGATCCGCCGCCCGCAGACGGGGCAGCGCCGCAGCAGCAGCCACGCGAGCACCAGGATCGGCAGGCGGTTCGGGCAGCCCCGCAGGGCCGCCGCTTCGACCGCTTCCGGGTAGGCCGCCTGCCAGCGACGTTCCCAGACCCAGGTCTTGAGCGACGACAACCGGTTGAGGTCGTCGAGGCCGCTCTCTTCCCGCGGCAGGACCGGCCCTTCCGGGTGCGGAGTGAACACGACCGCTCTCGGCGGTTCGCGGACCCTCTTCGCCGGCAATATGAATTCGTCGCCGAACAGGCTCCGCTGCGCAGCGGCTGCAACAACTCCCATCTCCTGCCCCCGCGAATAGGATGATCTTCCACAGTGATCGACTCACCCCGAAGAGTACACTCTTGGGGGCGAGGTTCACAGGGGAATCTATTCACGGTCTGCAAGAGAGTGAACTATTCAGTTTCGCTTAACGGTTCACTGCTGGAGCGGCTGCGGGGGCCGCGAGCCGCTCATGAGGTTGACGACGGTGGAATGGTTCCGCCGCAGTTCTTCGCTGAACTCCTTCGACAACTCTTTGACGTCGGCCCGCTGCTCGCCGAGCATCTTGCCGAAGTCTTCCCGCTGCGAGGCGAGCATGCGGTCGAAAGCGTCCCGCTGCTCGCGGAGCGCCTCGCTGAAGGCCGCGTCGCGCGAAGGGAGGTAGCCTCGCAAGAAAGCCCCCACCCCCACGATGACTGCGGCGAGCAGGCCGAGCGCGGTCCACTCCGTAACGGCGAGGCCTCCGCCGGTCGCCTGCGCCACCAGGGCGAAGCCGGCGGTCCCGGCGGCGCCGCCCGAGTACGTGACGGCGCACAGGGTGTAATCGGGGTCGAAGACAGGGTGTTGCATCGCGTGCATCGAAAGACCTCCTGCGGTGACGCCGCCAAAGGTAGCACCCTCTCCCCTCTCCGCCCCGCCGAATCAGCCGCGGCGTTCCGGGAAGAAGCAGGAGGCCGCCAGCCACATCCCCACGAAGACGCCGGCGGCGAAGAGGAGGCAGGAGGCGACGAGGGCGCCGGCGGCGAAAAGAAGGCTCATCGGGTTCGATCCTTGCAGGTCAGGCAAAGCGGCAGGGCTTGCGGCAACGCATACCGGCTCGCCGAGCACTCCCCATGCAGGCTGCAAGCGTAGATCGGAACCAACCGGGAGACGCAGCCGATCTTGCACGGCTCGTCGCGGGTCCGCTTCCCGCGGTGCACGCATTCCGCCGTCGCCGGTTCGCAGCGGCGGTGCACCATCGTAGGATCGGTCATCGTCGTGGGGGCGCTTCGCCCGCACCGCAGGCAGACCGCCGAGGTCCCCTCGATCGCAACGACGCACTCCATCTAGGTCGCCTCCACTGTGAGCGTCCCAGCGGTCGCGCCGCAGAGTGGGATGCCGACCACGCCGCTGACGACGACCCCATCGACCGTCGGCGTCCCCGGCGGAAGGTCGAAGAAGCCGGAGCACTCGAACGGCTCGGCGGCGGGATGGTTCCGCGTCTCGGCGTAGATCCGGCAGAAGCCGGCGTTGTCGTTCCAGGCGTCGTATTCCGCCCAGCAACCCTCGATCTGCGGCGAGCCCGGTGTCGGGCTGCTGATCGACTGCTCGGGGGCGAGCCACACCTCAAGGGTGACGGTCGTCGCATCCGCCGTGAACCGGGCGAGGAGCCAAGCCGGGGAGCTCGCCGGGACGTCGAAGATTCCCGAGCCGCCGACCCCCTCGTAATACCGCACCAGGTCGGGCCACGTCTCCAGCCGGAGAGCCAGGAGGCAGCAGTGGTTGCCGTCGAAGGCCGGGAGATCCTCGCCGAAGGCGGGGAGCGTCTCCAACAGGTACTCGCCGGGAATGTAGTCGGCGTTCGGCGGAACGCATTCAGGGCTGCCGAAGTAGGTCCAGCCCGCACCGAACGTCACCCGCACCGCCCGCGGCACGGAGGCGCATCCGAAGGCCGCGCAGGGGGTGTTGCAGCAGCAGTTCCGAAACGTCCCGCCGGTCATGCCTAGCACTCCCCGCCGATGATCTCCCACCCGCCATCGATGTAGGCGAGCAAGACGAGCTTATTCGCCTCGAAGTCGCCGTAGCGGGAGAAGGCTTGGTACTTGCCGGCGGAAAGCGGCTCCGAGCCCTTCGTCGGACCTTGCAGGAACTGCACTTCGCCGCTCGCCCCCTTCACAATCGCGACGTAGGTCTTGCCGCTCCGCAGCAGCGTCCCTTGCTGGATCGGAGCGGCGGCCGGCGGACTTATGTTGCGGCCGTTCTCCTCGACCCAGCGGACGGCTTCGGAGACCCGGGCCAGGTTGTCGCGGTCCAGGCCGAAGAGGTCGTCCGCCATGCTACGGCCCCGCCTTCTCGTCGACGACGACCTGCACTCCGAGGTTCGCGCCCGTCATTCCCGTCACATCGACGATCACCTTCAGCAGGCCGCCGGCGGCGAGGGCCGTTACAGCGATCGAGGCGAGCTGCACGACGTTGTTCGACGACCCGGCGTCGAAGACCAGCGGCGTCGTCAGGAGCGAGGTGAAGGCGGAGCCGTTCAGGCTGTAGTGGAGGTCGATCGAAACCTCGTCGCCGCCGGTCGGGACGTCCTCCATCCAGGCCGCGACCTGCACGAGCAACGGCTCGGCGCCGCGCATGCGGTGCATCACCTGCTCGATCGCGTCGACCGGCCCTGGGAATACGACGAGCGGGTCGAAGCGGTGCCGAAGCTGGGTGCTCTTGTAGTCGGCGGAAGGAGAGGAGTTTCCACCCTCAAGGCCGGTGACGTTGATCGATGCAGGCATAGGGCGACGCCTCTAGAGTTGGAACCGGGGCGCCTTGAAGAACAGGCTGTTGAAGTCCTTGTCGTTGTGGACCCGGAACTTGAGATAGGAGAGCTTGTCGTTGAACAGGTCGTTGATCGCTTGACCGCCTTCGGTGAGGGGCCAGGGGACCGAAACCGGAACCCCGAACTTGTCCTTGATCGGAACGAGGACGGGCGGCTTGGCGCCGATCGATTCGACCTGCAGGAGCCCGGTGTTCAGCTCTTCGTGAATCCACCCTTCCGGGTCGTACTCGAAGCGATAGGTCAAGCGATAGAAGAGCTTCCCGAACTCGAACTCGGGATCACCGAAGGCGTGGCCTCGATAGGCTACCGTCTTCGGGTCGAGCCCAAGGAAATCCGTCTCGTTGACCGTGTTGGCGAACTTCGCCAGGAGCGGAATCCGCGGGAACGGCTCGTTCTGCTCGATCTCGAAGGAGAGCCCGAAGACCTCCGTGACGAGCGGCCGCGAGAACGGCATGCCGGCCCCGTTGCGAAAGGGCTTGCCGTCGAGGTCCTTCCAGCGGGCCTTCTGCCGGGTGGTCGAGTTGCCCCGCAGCCGCGGCGGCCGCTCGAGCGGGTTTTCCGCCTGCTTCTCCGGCTCTTGTCCGCTGTCGTCGGGAAGCTTCTCCGCCTCCTCGGCCGTGAACTTCGTCTTGTAGTCGAGGTGCAGCTTCCAGAAGAGGGGCCCGAGAGTCTCCGGCCGCCGCGCGGTGCAGCGGGCCCGCGAGTCGCGACCCCATTTCGTTTCGAGCACCGAACCCCACGGGGGCCCCGCCTCCAAGACGTCGACGCCGTCGTCGAGGGCGGTGGTAGTGAGCACCAGGAGCGTCCGCTTGTACTCGACGTCGCCGGGGCCGTTGTGCACCACGACGGGAGCGATCATGTCGGTCATGCTGAGGATCGCCACGCCCGCCCCCTTCGCGCTAGATGCGACCCGACTTGACGGCGCGGATCTCTTTCAAGGCCTCCGCCATCATCTCCGTATTCGTGCGGATCGCCGAGCGATCCTCCGCCGCCTTCGTCTCGTAACCCTTCATCTTGTCCATCTGCGCCGCGACGAGGACGTTGTATTCATCGACCGACCCCCGCTGAGCGGAGCTTGCGGCCGTCGAGAGCCGCGCGACGTTGTCGGCCGTCCGCCGCTTCGCCTCCTGCCGATTCCGCTCCCGCTCTTCCTCGGCGGCCTTCTCCGCCGCTTCGATCTTGTGCCGCTCCTTCTCTTCAAGGTCGGCCTTCTCCTTCGCGGCGGCGACCGCCTGGACGCTCTCCAGCTCCTTCAGCTGGGCGGCGTGCAATTCCTTCTGAAGGTTGATCCGCTGCTCGTAGCCCTTCAGCTGCTCCGTCGCCCGCGCCTTCTCGATCTTGGAGGCTTCGGCGTCTTCAAGCACGGCCTTCGCCGCCCGCAGCCGCTCCTCTTCCGCCTCGATCGCGTTCCGCTGCTGCCGCGCCAACTGGATGCGAGCCCGCTCCTCTTCCGACTTCCCGACCAGCCGGATTTCGGTTTCGAGGTCGGTCCGCTTGCTCTTCTGCTTCAGGAATTCGTCTTGACCTGCGGCGTCGGCCTTCGCCCGTTCGATCGCTTCCTGCGCCACGACGCGGGCCGTGAGGAAAGAGCGGGCGAACCCCTCGGACGCCCCTTGCGCTTTGGCGATCTGATAGGCCAGCTGACTGAAGCCGTCTGCGACGGAGTTGACCGCCCCGATCGCATTGCCGACGATCGGCAGCTTCTCGAAGAGAGTTGCGGCTCGCTCGAGGTTCGTCCCCTTGAAGTCGACGGCGGACACTTCCTTGAGGGCGTCGCCCGCCTTGCGGACGATGCTGATGAAGCGGTTCACCCCCTGGATCGCGAAGCCGGCGTTGATCGTGTTGCCGCTGCCGGTCCCCGCCTCGCCGAAGTTCTTCTTGAAGCTGTCGCGGATACCCTCGTTGGCGATCACGGCGTGCTCGCGGGCCTTCTGCATCCCGGCGCCGAAGTCGGCGGCGGAGGCTCGCATGAGCAGGGTCAGGACGCGGGTCTTGTCGCTCATCGCTCGATCCACCTCCGCGGGCGAGACCCCGCCAACCCGTCGAACTGCGACTTGACCACCGCGACCGGGACCTCTTCACATTCCGGCGGGAGCTTGCCGACAAAGTGTTCCCAGCGGAGCGGCGACGAGGGGTCGACCAGCCGGGCGTACAGCCACTCCTGCAGCTTGCCCCAGAATCGATCCTCGCGCTCGTGACGCCAGAGACCCCGCAGCTCGACTTCGTGCCAGACCTCCCAGCGGGCGAGTTCCTCGCTGGAGAGGGCGTCGATCTCATCGAGGCTCTTATGAATCTCCTGGGCAAGCCCCTGCCGGAACCGATTCAGCGGCCGCCGGAGGTCGGCCTTCAGGGTTTTTTTCGGCGTACCCCATGCGGGAGACTTTCGCGGCCGCTTCGTACATCCGCCGGCAGGCGAGGTGCCCGCCTTGCCGCAGCCAGTCGAGATCCTCCTGCCGGTAGATCGGCTCCCCCTCCGCGGTGCAGGCGGCGAGGATGACGAGCTTGGCGTCGTGGTCTTCGCGGATCGCCTCGACCTCGCCCTGCGAGTCGATGCGGGTCAGCGAGTTGTCGAAGGAGTCCCGCTCCCCGACGGAGAGCATGCGGACGAAGACATCCCGCTCGTCTTCCCAGCCGGGGATCCCGGCGAAGTCGACCCTCTCCCGTGGGCGGTCGTTCTTCGCCCGCTCTTTCAGCCGCAGCCGCAACGCTTCGACGCTCAAGGGCTCTCCTTTGCTTCTTCCGCCGCAGACGCTCCAGGGGCCGCTACGGCGTCCCGGCGACGATCACGATGGAGACGGAGTCGGTCGCCGTCCCGGTGAGGGCGAGCGCCTTCGCGCCGTTGCCGATGGTCAAGCCGCCGCTCCGCAGCGCCGCGGCCTGCGTGGCGCCGGGCGGAAGGGTGATCACGTCGTCGACGTGTCCGCCCAGCATGATCGCGTTCGAGGCCCCCTTGGCGATCTTGAGGGCCCCTGCATTGGCGGCCGTCGCCTGCACGCTGAACTGCCGGATCTTCTTGCCGCTGAGGCTCACCGTCGTCGCGTAGGGGCCGTTGGGCAGCGCCGTCAGGTCGAGCGTCGCGGCGCCGGCGGAGAGCGCCACGACGCCGCTCCACACGCTGACGACGTCGGGGACGGAGGTCGAGGTGAGCCGCTCCGTCCCGCTGAGCTTGTGCGGGACGCGGGGGTTCTCGACGAGGGGCTCGGCGAGGGCGAGCTGTTCCTCGACGACGATCGCCAGGTCGAGGCTGCTGCTGCGGACGGTCATGGGTCGTGGCTCCGGTGCGGGTCGCGGCGCGAAGGCGAAGGGGGCGGCGGGCGGCGGCTTACTCGCCGTTCGGGGTGCGCTGCAGCGGCTCGACGGGGCCGGTGATCTGCAACGTCCCGGAGTACGCCAGCGGCTCCGCCTGCTTGGGGTCGGGGGCGTACTGTTCGACGATCGCGTCGAACTCGTAGCCGTCGCCGCTGGGGAGCCAGAGGCGGTAGCTCCAGGGCGGCGTCGGCGGGTTCACCGTCGCGCCGATCAAGGCTGCGTGCAACTCAAGGTCGCGGTCGTGCAGCGTCTCGAAGCCCATCGAACCGGGGTCGATCCGCCCCGTCTGGAGCTTCGTGAGGAAGCCCCCTTCGGCGTCGTGGCAGGTGCTGTCGGCCGTCTCGACCTTCGGCTTCGGCGCGCCGACCACGCGGATGTTGCCGATCGAAAAGAAGCCGGCGCCGCGGTCGACTTCCAACTCGCAGCCGAAGCCGCCCCGAGTACCCATGAGGTCGCCGCTCCTTTAGTCGTGCACTTCGCTGGGGTCGATCTCGCACAACCCTTCGAGGTCGAGCGACGCGATCCATGTGTATTTTTCGCTGCCCGCCTTCGCCGCCGGCGCGCTCGAAGGAGCGATGAGCGACGCTTCCAGGTAGTCCACCCGCAGCCCGCCGAGCCGACCGGCGAAGCAGTCCAGCTTGCGGCGGATGAGCTTCGCGAGCTTCGAGGCGGCGACCTGCGTCTCGGCCTTGCAGTCGATCTGCACGCCGAAGTCGGCGAGGTCCACGGCCCCGCCGTGCGTGCGGTACGGGACCTCCGAATACTGCCAGATGCAGACCCCCGGCGTCGGAGACCCCTCGTCGCCCCGGCCGCCGATCGCGCCGCCGGCGAGGGCGGCCACGTCGGGGAGGCTCTTCAAGTGGGCGACGAGGGCCTCGTCGATTCCGGGGAGGCTCATCGATTGAAGGTCGCCTTGAACTCTTTGTCCCAGATCACATCGACCTCTTCCTGCATCGCCTTCAGGCCGGCTTGCGAGGCGGGCTCGGCCGTCTCGTCGAACGTCCGGCGGAGCCACCCCGTCTTCCGCTCGACGATGTACGGGTAGCGGATCTTCTTCCCGTCCTTGCCGGGCTTCTCCGCGGTCGGCCCGACCACCTTCTGGTAAAAGCCGGCGGCCTTGTCGCGGGTCGACTGCTTCTTTTTGACGTAGCCCTTGACGCTCTTCCGCGTGTCGCCGGTGAGGACTGGGGCATTCTTGCGGCCCGCCTTGACCATCATCCGCGTCGAGACGTCGACCCCCTTCTTCGTCGCCTTCTTGCCCCCCTTCGTCGAGAGGTCGCCGAGGCGGAGGATCATCTCGTCGAAACCTTCCATCCCTTCGAGGGAGACGATCACGGTTCGGGTCTCCTACGTGGTCAGGCAGGCGGTCGCGAGCAGTTCGCGGCGGCGGCCGCCGACGTCGACCGCGGAGGAGACGTCCCACTCCGAACCGTCCGGGAAGCGGATCCGATCCGTCGCCCGCAGCCGGGGGTCGTATCGCATGCGGATCTCGCGGACGCGGAGCGATTCGACCTTCCGCTCGCCGTCGTTCATCGCCTCGCCGCCGGTCTCCTTGACGATCTCGACCCAGGCCGAAGCGTACTCGCACCAGGCGGGTTCCGCCTCGCCCATTGCGTCGCGGCTCTCGACCACGCGGCAGAGCAGCTTCACGGGCGTCCGCAGCTTGCCGGCTTGCATCAGGCCGCCTCGTCGATCGGTTCGACCGGCGGCGCGGCGTCGGCTTCCGCGTACTCGACCGCCCGCTGGATCGCTTCGAGGGCGCCGCGGAGGTCGTCGAGCCGCGATCCCTTCCCCCGCTGCCCCGGACAGAGGAGCTTCTTGACCGCGTGCTGGATGCAGGGGCAGGAGACGCCGAAGCCCCGCAGCACGTCGTACACGTCCGCGGGGAACGTCTGCGGCCCGCCGCGCGAAGGAATGCTGCGGATGTACTTCGAGCCCTGCTTCGCCGGCTTGGCGATCTCCGGCCCGTGGGGCCCCCGCTCTTCAGGCGGAGCGGACATGATCGGCCCCCTCGCCATGCGCTGCAATTCGTCCACAGCCATGAAGCCGCGGTGGTCGAACAAGATCGGGAACGTGATCGTCCCCGGCGGAGAGGACCTCGACGCCGCGACGAGCTTCGCGTGAACCGCGAGCGCCTCACGAGGCCAGGCGTCCGGGTCCCCCGGCGATCCGGCGGGACGCTCGTACTCGACCTCGTCGACGCCGTGCTTGACTCTCACTCTGTGATTGCTCATCCCGCCTCCCTCACTTTCGCCAGTACACGACCGCGCAGGCCAGCCACAAGGCCACCCAAAACAGCATCATCCAGTCGGGCCCGTCCAGGCCGGGGCGGCGCCGCTGCTCGTCTTCGATTTGCAGCAGCCGGCGGGAGACCGACGGCGGCGGCTCCGCGTCGACGTAGAGGATCACTCCGCCGGGATCCGACTCCGAAGGCCCGGCCGCACCCGACGGGCGACGCGGCCGCGGAGGCGGCCCCGGCGGGGGCATGGAGAGCGGAGGGCAGCGGTATCCCACAAGGACCTCTCGGCCGATTTCGACTTGAAACGACGTAATCCGACGCAATCGCTTTCGTCGCCCCGGCCCCTGAAAACAAGGCCCCAAGCCGCTCCCAGAGGATTGCGTCGACGTAATCAGACTACGGCCGCAGGGCGGAGACGCCGAGGTATTCGACGTCGAGCGTGCGGGCGGTGGTCGCCCGCTGCGAGACCGCCACCACGGGGGTGAGCAGCACGGTCGGGGTGACGGCGCCGGCGACGGTCGCGACCAGCGTCCCGTTGATGTAGGCGGTCATGACGCCGGCCGTCGAAAGGTCGATCCGCACCACGAGGTCGGTCGCCGCAACCGGTGCGATCGACGTGTCGACGTGCGTCGCATCCACGTCCGCGGCCACCCCCACGGCGCGGATGGTGTCGGTCGTCGCGGCGGTGTCGAACATCAACCCGCAGGCGTCCGAAGCGGCGGTCGTGTAGCTCGTGCCGCTGAGCGTCGCCGGCGCCTCGACGGTCGTCGTGGCCAGCACGTCCGTGAAGCCGACGAAGAAATAAGCCGCCGTGATCGCCGAGATCTGAAAGCGGCAGACCATCGTGAGGCCGCCCTGGTTGGCTTTCCAATTCAGCGCGTGCGTCAGGATGCAGAGGTCGGCCCCGTCGGTCCCGTCGTTGCCGCTGGTAAGGCGCACCTTGCCGGTCTGCGAGCCGGCGACGATCGTCGGAACCACGCCGTCCCCGTCGCTCCCCTTGGCGCCCGACCACTGGTCCTTCAGGACGTCCCCCTCGAAGTCCTCGAACCATCCCGTCCGGTACGCCTGCGGGAAGGCCTCCGCATTGAAGATCGCCCCCTGGCCGAGCAGCAGGATCCCGCCGCTCTTGACCTGGATCGTCCCGCCGCTCTCGACCACGAGCTTGTTTCCGCTGTCGGTCTTGTAGATCTTCGGCTGAAATCCGGGCATGTTACGGTCTCCACTCTTCGAGGCGGTATTGAGCGATCAGGCTTTGGACGGCGGGGTTCTGCGCGATGATGGTTCCGACGACCGACGCTTCCCGCACCTCGTACAGGTCGGCGGCGACGAGCAGGATCGCGGAGCGGAGCGGCTGCGGCACGTCGTCCGCCGCGGGGCCGTAGCCCGCGACGTAGGTGATCTGCACGCTCTCCGGGGCCGTACGGGCCGCGGGCCAGCACTCCCCGAAGGCGGGCAGAACGAAGCCCGGCTCGGAGCTGGTCACGACCTGGTATCCCTCGAGGTCCCAGGTCCGCCGGACGCCGGTCGCAGGCTCGACGTACGTCACCAGCGACACCGATTGCAGCCGCCCCTGCGGGAGGCGGATGATCCCGTCGCAGCCCCAGGAGCTGCGGCAGAGCTTCCACGTCGTACTGACCAGCGAGCGCCGCGACTCCTGTTCGACCCGCTGCCGCGCCGCCGAAAGGCACGCCTGCAAGAGGGTGTCTTCGTCGTCGCAGGAGAGGCGGAGGTGCTGTTTGAACTGCGCCAGCCCGACCGGTTCGACCGCCGGCTCGGCGACCTTGTACCATCCCTCGATCACGGTCGGCTCTCCCCGGCGGCGGACTCGTCGACTACGTCTTGCGGGGGTTCGGGCGGCGCGTCGTCTTCGGCGGCGGAGGCGGCGGATCGGACGCCGCCGGCGTCTTCCCCTCCCCTTCCGCGGCCGGCGGCGGGGGATCGTCTTCCGCAGCCGGGGGCGGCGCCTCCCGCGCCTTCCGCTCGGCGAGCAGCCGCTCGACGCGTTTCGCGGGGGTCTCCGGCGCGGGCCCGAGGATCACGGCGGCCGGCGGCTGGTGCTCGACGTAAGCCTTCGCGACCGCCTCCGACACGTCGTACACTTGCCCGGCGAGGTGGTGCACATCCGGCCCGCAAGCGGTCTTGAGCATCTTGATCCGCATTCGCATCCCCTCCGCTAGACGCCCATGAAAAGCCGCAGGTGAAGGAGTCGAACCTTCCCGCCCGGCCGACGGGCGAGGGCCTCTCCCGCCCCCTCGTCCCGCCGACGGAACGGCGCCCGGCGCCGCCCGCGTAGTGCTCGTCTCTCCGAGCTGTCACGCCGCTTACGGAGGGCGTCCTCACATCCCCACGGGGAGGGATCGCTTACGACTGCGACGTCTGCGGCAGCAGCCGCGGGTGGCCGAGGATCGCCACGGCGGCGACGTCGGCGGACGAAGCGTTGCCGGTCGGGGTGATCTTGATCCGCACGTACCGTTTGTCGCCGATGTAGCCGATGCGGCGGATCACCCCGTCGCTCGCCTCCGTGAAGGAAGCGCCCGCCGGCGTCCCGACCAGCTCGGAAGCGGCCGGGTTCGAGGCGATCCCCATCGCCGAGTCGTTGTCGTGTTCGACCGTGACGGCGAAGGAGGCGCCCGCGTCGGCGAGCGTCCCGGTCGCAATCACGAATTCAAGCGAGTCGAAACCCGAACGGTCGATCGTCGCCCCGGTGACGACGGTGTCGTCCGTGAGGCGGCGGGGAGTGACCGCCGCGACCGCCTTCGTCAGGCTGAAAATGTCTTGCGCCATGGCGGCTCCTCACGCTTCCTGGATGTTCGCGAACTCTTGCACTAGAGAGTAGATCTACACGCACGCGGCCGCTTCCGCGGACTACGGCGCGAGCTTCAGGCGGACGAAGCCTTCTTCGCGCATCACCTGCCCGTCCGTCCACAGACGGGCGACGATCGCCGATTCGTCGGTCTTGAAGTAGTATTCCAAGATCCGCTGGACCTCCATTTGCATGGAGTCGGCGATCACGTAGTTCTTGAGGTCTCCGAAGAGGCCGACGTAGAGCCCCGCCGTCATCGTCGAGGGGGCGTACTCGCTCTCGTTGATCGGAGCGCCCATCAGGCGGTCGGGCTGCCCCTCCGTCATGGAGCTTTGGAACATGTAACGGCCTTCGCCGTCCTTCATCAGCGCGACGAGTTTCATCACGTCGCGGTGGAAGATCCACTCCGCCGTCCGCCGGTACTGCGGCTTCAGGAAGTAGTAGGCGCCGATGATGTTGTCGCGGGTGAGAGCCGTCGTGGTGTTGTCGGTCGAATAGTCGCGGGCCGTCGAGAGGCCGCCGTCGACCGTCGTGAACAACCCCGCCGGCTGCGAAGCGCCCGTCCCGTTCAGGTAGGCGTTTTCGCACTTGATCCCGGCGTCGTACGCGATCTCCGCCTGGACGATCTCCACCGCTCCGCCGACCGCCATGCGGAGGAACATGTTCGACATTTTGATGAAGCTGGCCAGCTTGTGCGGGGTCAGCTCGCGGCGGCCGAACTTGAGGCTCGCATCCTCCGCGGTGTCGCCGATCTCCGACGTCCAGGCGGCCGCGTCGGCCCGGCCGGTGACGGTCGGGATGCCGAGGCTGACGGTCTGCCGCACCTGCCGCATGGTCGCCTTGCCGCGCATGAAGACGACGTTGTCGGCGAGCCGCCAAACCTCCTGCGCCACTTCGAGCGGGACGACGACGCCGCCGCCGGTCGAGTAGTTGAGGGCTTGCAGGGAGCGGCTCTCCTGCTCGGAGACCCCTTCCCGGGCCCGGCTCAAGTACGCGCCGAACCCTTCCCGCTGCTGCTTCCGCTGCTCGACTTCCGCCGCTTCGTCCTTCGCGCCGGGGGCGCCGGTCTCCGGCCCGACCTTGCGGCCCGCGCTCTCGGCGAGGGCCCGCTTCTCGTCGTCGATCGCCTTCTGTTCGCGTTCGAGGTCGAGCCGCCGCTGGCACTCCGCCTGCTCTTCCTTGTGCTTCTTCTCTTCGGACAGGAGACGGTCGATCTGCGTCCGCTCCTCCGGGGTGACGGCTCGCGGCGAGTCGCCTTCGGCCGCCTTGTCGGCGATCGCCCGCGCGTCGGCGATCGCTTTCGCCCGCAGGTCGATCAACTCTTGGATCCGCTTCGCTGCACTCACGGGGGCTGCCTTTCAACAGGAGTGTAACTCTCGTCTCGCGTCGCTCTTCAGACAGGAGGTTAAATCCACACGCTGCTCTACTCGCGGCGATTCCCCGTGGTCGCCTTGAGGGCTTCGTCCGCCTCATAGATCCGCAGGCGGAGGGAGAGGTTCATCGCGTCGACCACCTCGTGGGCGAGCGTCACCAGCTCCCGCGGGAGCGTCTCGAACACCGCCGCACGTACGCTGGCGGAAGTCTGGGTGTAGGCGGGGAAGGTCACGATCGAGACGTCGACCAGTTCGAGGTCGCGGACGGTCCGCACCAAGAGCCCGTCCTCCTTCGCCCACGAGTAGCCGCGGGCGCGGAAGCCGAACGACTGCTGCGTGACGTCCTTCCGCCGCATGCTTTCGCGGAGGTCGCGGAAGTAGGACGTGTCCGGCGGGCTGATCTCGTTGACCAGGCCGGAGGCGTCTTCACGGAGGCGGAGCGTCCCCGACGTATTGCGGCCGAGTACGCGGTTCTCGTCGTGGTTCTGCAGCGCCCGCACGTCGTCGCGCGGGATCGCCTTTTGAAAGGCGCCGGGGGCGATCCGCTCCCGCCACCCTCCGAGATCCTCGGAGAGCACGTCGAAACGGGCGGCGTAGCCGTCGATCCGCGGGGCGAGGTCCGCGCCGGCGGACCCTTCGGCCGACTGCTGTTCGAGCAGCCGCGCCTCGGCTCCGCGGAGCATCAGCCGTTGTCCGATCGTCATGGGACGGTCTCCTCCGCGGATGTGGATTCGGCCGCGCCCGCCGACGCCGCTGCGGGGGGCGGCGTCGACGGGGCGGCTCCGGCGACCGGCTGCGGCTGCGGGTCGCCGGGGTGGATCACGGACATGTTCACAGGCACGAGATAGGAGTCGCCGGCGGGGCCGATGCCGTTCCGGTTGTCGGCGGCGCGGATCTCGTTGACGGAGAGGAAGCCGTTGTTGCGGCCGACGCCGAAGGCGGCGTAGCGGGCTGCGGTGTTGCCGCGGAGGAGATCCTCGGTGCGGTGCTCTAAGAAGAGCCCCGCCTTGCGTTCCTCCGGCGTGAGCAGGCGGCGGCTGTAGGCCTGCTCGACCCGCGTGAGCCAGCCGCGCAGGCAAAAGGCGAGGAACTCCAGATTCTGCTCTTCGATGTTGCTGAAGGTGGCGCGTTCGAGGTCGCCCAAGAGGTGCGGCGGGACGCCGTACCAACGGGCGATCTCCGACACCTGGAACTTGCGGGTCTCCAGAAACTGCGCATCCTCCGGCGGAAGCGAGATCGCCGAGAACTTCATGCCGCCTTCGAGGATGGCGGTCCGGCGGGCGCCGTCGGGGCCGCCGTGGTCGCGCCGCAAGCGGCCCTTCAGCTGCTCGAACCGCTCCGCGCTCAAGACGCCGGGGTATTCGTAGACCCCCGCAGGGATCCCCCCCTCGCCGAAGACTTTCGCGCCGTACTTCTCGGCCGCCATGCCGAGCCCGATCGCTTCGCGGGCCAGGCGGATCGGGCTGAACCCCGTGATCCCGTCGAACCCCAGCCCCGCGAGGTGGACGAAGTCCGCGGTGCCGAAGACGCCGCCGCTGTCGGGGCGGCCCGCGAGCGGGTCGACCTGGTAGCGGAGGCGGTAGTCTTCGCCGCGGAACGGGTGGAACCGCCACGGCTCGACGAGCCACAGCGCGAGCGGGCGGCCGAGCTTGTCCCGCTCCACTTCCGCCGGCCCCTTGCCCCAGAGGAGGCAATGGGCGAGGTTCGTCTCCCGCCAGGCGCAGCTGTCGGTCTCGTCGTTGGGGCTGACGTTGAGCAGCTCTTCGACGACGTGGTCGGCGAGCCGCTCTTTGCCGTCGGGGGTGCGGCGGTAGACGTGGATCGGCAGGGTCGAACAGACCCCGGCGATCAGCGCGACCGCACGGTAGACCGCCGAGTAGGAGACCGCCGTAAACTCGTCGACGTGCTCCCCGGCCGAGGTGGGCGAGCCGACGAAGATCTCGTCGAGACTGCCGGGCGTCAGGCGCCCGCGGCTCTCCTTCTCTCGTCGCTTCGCAGCTTTGCGATCGGCCTTGCGTCCCATGCCCACGACGGTAGAGATTCGCAGGCGGCCGCTCGCGGGGAATCTCTCGTCACACTTCCTTCAGGTCGCTCTTCTCGTACGGCCCGCCGGCCCGCTCCGGCGTGTCGCGCAGCAGCAAGCCGAGAGCCATGATCGAAGCCACCACGCCGTCGATCTTCCGCCCGTCCGCCTTCGGAGGTTTTACGGGGCGCATGTTGCCGTTCGGGTCGCGTTTGATATGGGCGTTGCCGTACTGCCAGGAGAGCACGGGATTGCCGGGGTGGTGGCAGGCCTCGCCGATGATGCGGCGTTCCATCTCCGCGGTAGGCTCGGCGAAGTTCTTCAGGTTCTGGCCGAACTGCACCAACTCCGAGGCCTCGAAGCCTTCGAGGTCCTGCAGGTCGTTCATCAAAGAGAGGGCGTTCCACGGGTCGAACCCCGTCTGCTTCAGGCGGAAGCGGGCGCGGAGGCGGCCGAGGCGGGCGCGGATGAAGGCGTAGTCGCAGACCTCGCCGGGAGTCAGTTCGAGATACCCCTCCTCCATCCATTTCCGCAGGAAGGGGAACTTCTCCAGCCGCTTTTGAAAGCCCCCCTCCGGCAGCCAGAAGAACGGCTGCAGCCAGACCCGTTCCCGGTCCACCGAATCCGGGAAGGCCAGGACGAGCGACGACGTGTCGTCCGACTTCGAGAGGTCCAAGCCGCCGTAGCAGTCGGCGCCTGCCAGGTCGTCGAGGGTGTAGGCCTGCTCGCACCGCTCCCACGCTCCGGCCGGGAGCCACGGATTGACGCCCCCGCTCCACACGTTGAGGGTGTATCGCTTCCACGAGGCGAGGGCGCCCGGCGTCTTGCGGGCCGCTTCGTAGTCCTTCTCCAAAGCCTCGACGCTGAACGTCACGCCGAGGCTCGGATTGCACCGCTTCCACACCTCCTTCGAGGAATGATCTTCGGTCGCCGTCGCGCACTTCACGTAGGGGAAGAAGTCGTGGGCGACGTTGACGCCGTTCTGGATCGAGAGGGCGTACTCGTGCTGTTCGTAGCAGATGCTTTCGAGGTCGGCGCCCGCGGTCGTGATCACCCACAGCAGCGGCTGCGAACGGGCGCGGGTCGCGTAGAGGAGGCAGTCCCACAGCTCGCGCCCCTGCCAGACGTGCAGTTCGTCGCAGATGATCGCGTGGGCGTTGAGCCCCTCTTTCCCCGCGGGCCGTTTGCTGAGCGCCCGATAGAGGGAGTTCGACGCCTGGTGATAGATCGTCTTGGTGTTTCCGTGCACCTTCAGGACGCGGGAGAGTTCCGGCGAACTGCGGATCATGTTGACCGCTTCGCCGTGCACGATGGATGCATTCTCGCGGTCGGCCCCCGCGGAGTAGACTTCGGCCCCGCCCTCCTGGTCCGAGGCCAGCATGTACAGACCGACGCCGGCGGAGAGGGTCGACTTGCCGTTCTTCTTCGGCAGTTCGATGTAACACTTCTGGTAGCGGCGGCGTTTGTTCTCGTCGATCCAGCCGAAGAGCGGGGAGATCACTTCTTCCCGCTGCCAGTCGAGCAGCTCGAAGGGGCGTCCCGCCCATTCCCCTTTACTGTGCCGCAGGAAGGCGGGGAAGAAGTCGCAGGCGTGCTTCGCGCGGGCCTTGCTGAAGCGGGCCCGCACCTTGCGGTCGAGCATCGCCCGTTCGTCGGCTTCGCTCTTGATCCACTCGGCCCACCCCGCCCGCTTCGCTTCGGCCCGCAGGGCGAGGAGGCGTGCTTCGAGGCGGGGCCGGTCGCCGGGGGCGGGGCGGCGCCGCTTGGCGGGCATGGGTCGGACCTCGGAGCCGGAGCGGAGACGGGGCGCTATTCCAAGGGGCGATCCTCGGCGTAGCGGGCGAGGCTGTCGCGGCCGCGGCTCGCATCTCCCTCGGCTCGCTTCGACGGCGGGAGGCGGGCGCGGGAGATCGGCGACATCCCCAGCTGCGAAAGGTACTGGACGCACTGCTTCTGCAACGCGCCGCACCGCTTGATCAAGGGATGGTCGTACACCTGGCCCGCCGCGGTCTCGACCACGAGCGTCCCCTTCTCGGCCAGCACTTCCGCCATCCCCTCCCGGCAGCGGACCAGGTCCGCCCACGTTTCGCAGTAGATCGCGAGCATCGCCCGGTCGAGGCCGCAGATCCGCTCGAGGTCGGCGAGCTCCTGCGCGACCCGCCGCCATTCGACGCACGCTTCCCTCGAGAGGTACGCGGGCGGGTCGGGGATCACGACCGTGATCGGCGGTTCGTAGTCGGGGAGCGGGCGATTGCCGGGATTCCCCTTGGCGAGCCGCTCTTCTCGGCTCTGCGGTACGGGGCCTCGTCTCCCCATTGCGCTACACCCCTCCCGGTCGCGGCGTTGCGGAATCGACGATCGGCTTCCCCGCGGCGGCCGCCGCCTGCTGCTCGAGCTTCTTCGCGTGCACGCGGGCGTTCTCCGCCCGCCGCCGCAGCCGCTCCGCGAAGTCCGGCGGAAGGTTCGCCATGCCGACGTCGTCGAGGGCGTCGGCGGCCCCCCGCCAGTACTGCGGAGACGGGTTGTTCCAATCGATCTGCGAAGCGGTCGGGCTCATGGGCGCACCTTCTTCGGCCGCCCCAAGCCGCCGTCTTCTTTAATCGTCTTGCGGGAGTGGCACGGCTTGCAAAGAGCCTGGTGATTGGTCGGCTCCCAGAAGCCGGCGTCCGCCGGGAGGGCGGGGGTCTTGTGGTCGACGTGCTCCGCCGGCACGACCTTGCCGGCCGCCTCGCACAACACGCACAGCGGATGTGCGAGGAGGAACGTCGCCCGGTACCGCTGCCATCGCCCGCCGTACCCTCGAGCCGCGGCGTTCGGCCGACGGTCCCGCGGATGGAAGGCTTTCACCTGAGGCCGCCGGGGCGGCGCGGAAGGCCGCTCGCCGAACCGTAGAGTCTTCTTCGCCAAGGGGGACGTCTCCTACTTGGTGCGGAGGGCGGCGACCACCGCCTGGTCGAGGCGGAAGCCGTGCGTTTCCGATTCGATCCGCAGGGTGTACGGGACGTCGACGACGAGCGCGACCGCGGCCGGGATCACGACCTGATAGGTGCCGGGCTTGGAGGCGACCGCGGCGAACTCCAGGTCGGTCGCCTCGGCGAGCGGCTCGCCGGTCCGATCGAAGAGCGTCGCCGTGAACTCGGCGTCGGCGACGATCTTCCCGGTCGACTCGTCGCGGAAGCCGACCAGCTTGACGAGGGTGTCGTTGCCGAGGGTGAGGGTCTGCGCCACGGGGTCGGCTCCTCCAGGATTGCAACACGCCTCGCACCCGATCGTCGCGGCCGCCTCGAAGAGCGGGCGGAAGAAGACGTCCGCCCGGTAGCGGGAGGCGGCCGCGGGATCGCCGTCGAAGCGGGGGAGCGGGGCGACGTCGCAGCGGCAGGCAGGCATCGCAAGCACCTCCGCGGCGAAGGCCGTCGCCGCAACCGCCGCCGCCGACCACAGCCCCGCGGCGCTGAAGGCTTCGACCGACCAGAGCCCGCCGACCGCGACCGTCCCGCAGAGGGCGACGACCTGCGGGCCGTCCGCCTCCACATCCCAAGCGAGCACGCACTCCGCCGCGACGACCGCCCGAACATCCCAGGATAGCAGGGCATCCACGGCGACCGCCTGCCGAACGTGCCACGCCAGTGCGGCCGAGGCGGAGACCGCCGCCCGGTCGGACCACGCCAGCACGGCCGCCGAAGAGACTCCCGCCCGCACGTCCCAGGCGAGGGAAGCCTCCGCGACCACGGCGCCGCGCACGGTCCAGGCCAGATCCGCGGAAGCGGCGACCGCCTGCCGGACCGACCAGCCGACCACCGCTTCCGCGGCGACCGCCGATCGCACATCCCAGGCGAGCGCAGCCGCCCCCGCCACGCTCTGCCGCACGCTCCAGGCCAGATCGGCCGTAGATGCGACGGACGCACGCACAGCCCATCCCAGGGCAGCTTCCGCGGACGCCGCCCCGCGGACGTCCCAAGCCAGGCCGCAGCCGGCAGAGGCTTCCGCGAGGACGCTCCACCCGAGATCGGCCGCGGCGGCGATCCACTGCCGGACCGACCAGCCGACCGCCGCTTCCGCGGCGACCGCAGCCCGCACGTCCCAGGCGAGCGCCAAGGGGGCGGAGACGGCGGCCCGCGTGCTCCACGCCAGATCGGCGGGGGTCGCAACGGCTTGCCGCACAGACCAGCCGAGGGCCGCTTCCGCGGCGACCGCTTGCCGCGCACTCCAGCCGAGCACGGCGGGCGAAGCGACCGCCTGCCGGACCGACCACCCCGCCACGGCGGAAGCGGCGATCGGGGCGCGGACGCTCCAGCCGAGATCCGCCGAAGATGCGACGCTCGTCGCGACCATGCCGGGAGTCATGCTGCCGGGGATCGCCCGGCCGGGGACGCTCGTACCCATCGGCGGCTACTCCCGCGGGTCGAAGGAGAGTCCGGCGGCCAGGGCGATCGCCTTCGCATCGTCGGGGTTCGCGCGAATCCAGTCGATCAGCATCCGCTTTTCCATCGCCGCGACCGCCGCCCTTCCCTTGGCGGTCCCCGCCGCCTGGTCGAGGATCGCCGCGATCGCTTCCACGCCCTTCGGCGGCTTGGGTTGCGGCGGGGGCGGACCGTCGGCGTCGTCCGGCGGGTTGGGCTGCGCCGCACGCCAGACGAGGTACGCCCGGTAGTCGCCGTTGCGGGGATCCTCGGGGATCGTCGCGCCGTCCGCGTCGCGGAGGATGCGGGCCTTGCCGGTCGACGGCTCGCGTGAGATCGTGTATCCCATTACAGCTCCGCCGGCAGTTCGATGTACATCGACGAGCCCGCTTGAATACGGCCGTGCTGCAGGTTCGCGCCGCTGAAGCTGGTCCCCGCGAAGAACCCGACCAGGTAGGCGTCGGGCCGCGTCGCCGCGGCGAAGGTCAGCGCGCCGCTGATCGACGCATAGGCGCCGCCGATGTCGTTGTACCAGCCGAGTTGATTCCCGGAGGTCGCGCCGGCGGTCCACGTCGGCGAGCTGCTCGCGACCGTCGGGACCGCTCGCATCGCCACCGGAAGCGTCAAGAGCGGGCCGAGGATCCACGCCCCGGCAACCTTGAACGCGAGCGCGCTGGCGAGCGCATCCCCCGCCAGCCGCTGATAGTACCGCTGACACCGCCGCAGCTCGTCGCCGATCGGCGGCGGAACCCAGAGCCGACCCTCCGCCCCCTGGTAGAGGCCGACCTCCTCCAGTGAGAGTGTGACATTCTGCGCCGCCGCCGACTCCGTCCACACGAAGAGGATGAGGTTTTTGCAGCTGGAGGAGACGCTCGCCGTGACGGCGATCGTCGCCGGGGTGTTCGCCGCGAGGGCCTGCGAACCGGTCCCCGCGACCGTCAAACCCGCAATGAAAAACTGTCCCGCGGTGAAGGTGCTGTTGGTCCAGCTGTTGACCACGTCGCTGGTGGCGGCGTCGTCGGTCGTCGTGTTTTCGAGCAGCGCCCAGCGGATCGTCTGCGACGTGGACGAGGTGGCTTTGATCTGCTTGCGGAACGCCTCGCCGCGGAGGTCGTAACAGTCCTGGGCTTCGATGATCTGCGCGATGCCCATCCGCTGCGCCGTCGCCTGCGACTGCTTGAGGCGCAGGGCGTACCGGCTTCTTCCGCTCCCCGCCTGCCGGCTGGTCTGGATCGACGCCGTCTGCGTGAGCACGTACCAGCCGTCGCACGTGCAGTACGTGTCGTCGGCGTAGCTCGTGTCGGTCGACTCCGTCCCCGGCTGCCGCTGGCAGACCGCGAAGCTGCTGTTGCGCAGGAGGTTCCGCTCGGATCCCCAGATCCAGGCGGGCGTCGCTGGGGTTCCGCCGGCGGTGCCGAGCACCTGCCCCGACAGCCCGGCCGCAATTCCGTCCGGCTGGAACAGGGCGTCGAGCACCGCCTTCGAGACGACTTCATTGACGGCGGCGCCGCTCGCATGCGAGACGGCCGAGGTCGACTCCGACCCCCGCGTCACAGTGAGATTGTTCCCGCTGCGGGCGGTGCATAGGGCGAGTTCCGACTCGCAGCGGACGGGAAAATTGCCGGTCGCGGGGAAGACGCTGCCGTCCACGACGGCCCACGTCGTCGTGGAGTTGTTCACTCCCGACGAAAGCGTCGACGTCCCGAAATTGGAGAAGGTGTACGCCATGCCGGCCCCTGCCTATTCGGCGGTGTCGCTCTGCACCTTGAGGGTCGCGCCGTCCGCGTCCTTCGCGGCGGTGTTCGCCGCCGTTCGCCGAACCCACACGCCGCGGACGTAGCCCGCCTGAAGGTCGCCGACCACCAGGCCGCCGGCGTAGTCCGTCGGCGCAGTGAACGTCACTCCCGCCGGCGCGTCCGTGATCGAAGCGATCGTCGCCGCTTGGGCGCTCGCCGAGCCCTTGACCACATTCCCGGCGGGGTCGAGGCCGATCGCAATCGAGGCGCCGCCCGAAACCTGGGAGTCGATCCAAACGGCGAGGGCCTCCGCCGTCAACGTCGCATGGTCGTTGTGCACGAACACGAGCAGATAGTGCACCACGCTCGCGGCGTTCTGCGGCCCGGTGAGCTTGGGGAAAAGGTTGTGCAGCGTGACGCCCTGGTCGACCACGGTCGTCGCGACGTACTTCCCCAGCGAGTTCGCGGGCGTCCCCTGCGCGAGCGTATTGCCCGCGCTGCCGGCGGTCGTCGAGAGCTTGTACTTGAGGTCGGTCGTCAGGATCGCCATACGCAAAAACCCCCGGCGTGCGGCGTGCACCCCGGGGGTTTTAGTTTGCTTCGCACTCGCGACGCGCGGCGAATCAGGCGTGGTCCCAGGGCTGAGGGATCGGATTGCCGGCGGCGTCGAACTCCTTCGGGCGGCGCTTATTTTCCTCGACGATCACGCCGTCCCGCCAGAGCCAGCACGTCGTCAGGTCGCGGTCGAGGAAGAGACCCCACGCCGCTTGCGCGGCCGCCTCGCTGTGCGTGTGATAGACCACGGCCGAGCCCGCGCGGACGAACTCCAGCGCGGCGAACAAGGGATGATCCACGGGGATCGCCTCCGCCGCGGGCCGGCGGCGGAACACGTCCGCGGCGTGGTCGCCCGCCTCCATGTGGTGATTCACGACGAGCGCCCACCCCTGCGGGTAGACTTTGGGGATCATCCATTCCAGGAGGTGGCTCGCGTTGTGGTGGAACACGACCCCGGTTTCAGGCGCGACGGAATGAACGCCGAGCAGCCGGGCGATCTCCGCGACCGCCTCGTGCTCGTCGAACGCCATACCGGATTCGAGCAGCTTCATCAGCGGCCCTTCACGCAGGGCCTGCAGACGCCGGGCCAGCTCATCCCGTTCCGCACGGACCCGCGAGATCTCGACCCCCAGCCGATCGCAGCACAAGGCGAGCGAGGCTTTTTCGCCGGCCCCTTGCAGCCACTTCGCGGAGGCGGCTTTGATCTCGTCTCTTGCGACCTCAAGCCAGCCGCGGAGTTCGTCGATTTCGGACATCATCCGCCGTTCGCGGGCGGTCAGTTCTTCGGACATGGGCGACTCCTTGAACTGCGCCCCGCGGACGCGAAGCGCAATAAAAAACCCCGCGGGAGAATTTGCGAAAGACTCCCGCGGGGCCGTGCAAGTAGACCGCCGGAGCGGGTGCCGGGAATGAAGCGTAGCCCGCGTCGGCCGGGAAGGTCAATCCTCCCGGCGGGCGGAGAGGGTCGCCCGCAGGTAGGCCGTCGAGACGGGGCGTTCGCGGGGCGAGCCGATCGAGGGGCCGCCTCCGTCCGGCTGCGGCGCATGGTTCTTGCGGGCCCGGATCGCGGCGCAGGCGGCGGCGATCTCTTCGGGGGTGGGGTCGCCCGCCGGGCCGGCGGCGAGGCCCGCCTTCCAGCGGCGGCCGTAGTCCGCGCCGATGCACTCCTGCGTGCAGTACTTCGCGCCGAGCACACGGTCGAGATCCCGCGGAGCGCCCCCCGTCTGGTGCCCGCGGATCAGCCGCCCGCAGACGATGCACTTCCGCCGCTCCAGCCAGGCCGCGAACTCCTCCGCCGACTCCGCTTCGCAGCCCGCGTCGCGGAGCGCCGCCAGCAACCGCCGCCGCCGGTCGGCCAGGTTCTTCCCCGCGGAGACCCGCCCGAAGGTCGCCGCGGCGTAGACTCGGATCGAACGCCGCGCCGCCTCGTTCCACTCCCAGTCGGAGACCTCGCGGTCTACGGTCGTTACTTTCGCGATCATCTTTCCCCCTTTGCGCCCGGTCGGTAGACCACCCGCGAATCCGTCGTGCGGGCGGTGATCTCGGTTTTGAATACGACGTCGAAGTCGAGGAGCAGCCGCGACGGACAGCGGACGCGGACGGTGACGCCCTGCACGTCGACCACTTCGCCTTTCGCCCGCTGCTCCTGCAGGCGATGCGCCGCGAAGAGTTCGGCGGCCGTCCAAGACTCATTGTCCGGGGCGACCGTGGCGCGGGCCCCCTGCTCGTCGCACTCGGCAGGGATCCAGCAGCGGTAGACGATCTCCATCAGCCGGTCTCCATGTCGAGCAGCTCCGCCGAGACGGCGATCTCCAGCGAGCAGCGGACGCGGTACTTGCGGAGGTCCCCCTCCGCGTCCCGGACGGAAACGTCCAGCGTGTATCCGTCGGGGCTGCAGGCGTCACCGAAAAGCGAGTCGAGGGTGAAGCGTTTCGCCGCGTCGTAGGGTGTCCCCTCGCTGACGCGGACCTCGATCGCCGAATCCTCGCCGTCGTCCGTGAGCCAGACGCGGAAGGCGCGGATCGTGTTGCGGACGGGCCTGCCCATCTAGCACCGCCCTTCGTCGCACTCGGCCGCAGGAGGCGCCGCCCGCGGCCGGAAGATCGGGGCGAAGTGGGACCACTGCTGCAAGTCGATCGGGCGGAGCGTCTCGCGGCAGAGCACCCGGCGGCGGCCGGCGTCGACGATCCCCACGACCGCCTCTTCCTCGCCGCGGCCGCCCGTCCAGAACAGCACGTTCCACCCGCCGTAGTCCGCGTACAGCTGCCCGCCCCCGCCGAGCGGCGTCAACTGGACGAGCGGCACGATCGGCGTCCGCGGCCGCAGGTACTTTTCGAGGCGGTTCATCGGCGTCGCTCCTGGGTTTGACGAGGGTTCAGCTCCCGACGCATCGCGTCGCCGCGGGCTTCGCGGCAGCAGGCGGGAGAGCAGTAGACGCGGTCGAGGTAGGAGGCCAGGCCGAGGGGCTGCCACCGCTCCTTGCACGCCGGAACGGGGATCATCAGCGTGCACTGCTTGCAGCGCTTCGCGCACAGCAGCCGCAGCACAGGGCCGAGGCCGCCGGCCGCCCCCCCCCGCCCTGCATCCCCGCGAGAGGAGGATCGTCGTCGCCAGCGCGAGCAGCCGGGCGGCGCGGCGGGCCGAAACGTCCCGCGCCCACATGCGGGCGGTGAAGCGGACGTGGTCGCCGATCCCGCGGCGGATCGCCCGGTTCCGCGCGGCCGCTTCGCTCTTCGAGAGTTTCATTCGTCCGCTCCCTTCTCCGCCGCTTCGGCGGCGGCCTTCGCCGACTCAAGGCCCGGCGGTTCCTGCGCCGCCTGCATGTAATGCCAGTCGGCGCCCTCGACCTGGAAGAGCGCCTTGGGCCCGGCGAAGTAGACGTCGACCGACTCGTGCGGGTCGAGCCGGCCGAGCGCCTCGGAGAGCTGGCGGGCGTCGAGCCAACAGACCGACTGCTTCGCCGGGCCGGTCGCGACCAGCGGCAGTTCGACGACGGTCTCGGAGTCGGAGACCGGCGAGAGCAGGAGACGGTCGGGGCGGAGGGTGAGCCGCAGCGTCGAGCCGTCCTCGACGGCGACCACGGCGAGGTCGACGTGATGCTTGAGGGCGCCGGCGAGCGTCGTGAATTCGAGCTCGACTTTCGTTCGCTCGAAGATTTCATCGATCGTGCCGGGGAAGCGGCCGACGATCGAGGCGCTGGTCAGCTCTAGATCGGACCCGGCGCACACCAGGAAGGCGTCGTGGAAGTCGAGGCGGTAGCGCTGCTCGTCGCGGAGGTGCGCGATCAGGAAGCGGGCCGACCGCACGGGGATGATCTGCGTGGCGGCGAGCGTCTCCGGCCCCGTCCCTTCCACGGGCCGGAGGGTCGAACGGCAGGCGCGGCGGCCGTTGGTCGAGGTGACGTCGAGCCCGCCGCCGACCCACCGCACGAGCACCCCGTCGGTCGCCCACCCCTTGACCGCTTCGCCGGCAGTGAAGGCCCCGCGGCGGAGGGCCCGCTTCAAATCCTCGCCCGTGAATAGGGCGGGGATCTCGGCCAGCTTCTTCCCGCGGCGGTTGGCGTCGGGTGGAAAAGGAAAGAGGGAAGCGGCGGTGGTCGGCAGGCGGAACTTGTGACGGCCGCCGGAGAGCAGCACGGCGGAGGGGTCGTTGTCGTCGCGGCAGTTCGCCGCCGGGGAGATCCGCCAGCCGTCGACCGCGGCGCCGCTGCGGAAGATCCGGTCGATCGTCTCGGCCGGGATGCAGAGCGACTCGCAGCCGTAGGCCAAGCTGGGTCCCTTCGAGGCGTCGACCCAGGCGTGGGCGAAGATCGTCCCGTCGCCGGCGGTGAGCCGCACCTGCCCCTGCTCCGAACCGAGCAGCATCAGCCGATAGCCGGGGTTCGCCCCGCCCTTGGGGTTCGCCGCGGCGGCGACCAGCCGCACCGCCTCGTCGAGCGGCAGGCCCGCCGAGACCGGCGGCTCTTCCTGCTTCGCCGTCCGCTGGACCGGGGGCGTTTTCGTGGGTGTCTTATTCATGGGGTTTCCTTTTCGACTCGACCTTCGCGACCGCGGCGGAGACTGCTTCGGCGAAGGTGAGGTGAGTTGCGCCAGGGGTGGGATGATCGAGAGGATCCATCCCGGAGAAAGTTCCGCAGCCGTAGCAGATCGGATGCGGGCCGCCGCGGCAGTTCATAAAGACGGCCGCCGACCCGAAGCCGCCGTCCCTCCCAAGCAGCGGAAGGCGTCGCTCCAACTCGCGGAGGGCCGCGAGGTCGGCGGCGTCGCGGTCGTTGGGCATGATCGCGGGAGTCCATCGACAGCCCGCGAAGGCGAAGTACGACAGAAGCTGCCCGCCCCACGCCAGGCCTCCGGGCGACTGCTCTACCCTCGCGACGAGCAGCCTTGGCGACCCCGGCGAATCGCACCACCACCAGCCCGGCGCGTCCGGGCAGGCCAGCCAAACGCTCATGACTGCACTCCGAACGCCGCGAACTTCTGGTCGCGGGGGACGTACAGCGGGTGCCGCGGAGCGCCGCCCTTGAGCGTGCCGAGGCAGAACCTTCGCGACCGCGGCGGAGACTGCTTCGGCGAAGGTGAGGTGAGTTGCGCCAGGGGTGGGATGATCGAGAGGATCCATCCCGGAGAAAGTTCCGCAGCCGTAGCAGATCGGATGCGGGCCGCCGCGGCAGTTCATAAAGACGGCCGCCGACCCGAAGCCGCCGTCCCTCCCAAGCAGCGGAAGGCGTCGCTCCAACTCGCGGAGGGCCGCGAGGTCGGCGGCGTCGCGGTCGTTGGGCATGATCGCGGGAGTCCATCGACAGCCCGCGAAGGCGAAGTACGACAGAAGCTGCCCGCCCCACGCCAGGCCTCCGGGCGACTGCTCTACCCTCGCGACGAGCAGCCTTGGCGACCCCGGCGAATCGCACCACCACCAGCCCGGCGCGTCCGGGCAGGCCAGCCAAACGCTCATGACTGCACTCCGAACGCCGCGAACTTCTGGTCGCGGGGGACGTACAGCGGGTGCCGCGGAGCGCCGCCCTTGAGCGTGCCGAGGCAGATCAGCGGGCGGTCTCCCATCGGCTGGATCAGATCGTCGACCACCTGCTTCGCCCGGACCGCGGCGAACTTGCAGGCGCCCCAGGCCGCGACCACGTAGGCCGCCTCGCGGACGGCGGCGACGATCGCCGCGTCGTTGTCGGGGCCGGTCCGCTCCTCCCGCGAAAGATCCTTCAGCCGATCGGGGTCGGTCGCCCGGAAGGCGAAGAGGTTGACGACCGTCAGGCTTCCGCAGCCGTGCGCCTCGGCGAACCGCAGGCAGCGGCGGATCGTGGGGTCGTCCTCGCGGCCGTCGGCCGTCGAAGGATTGAGCATGATCCAGCACATCGACGGCGCCGGGAACAAGCCCCGCCAGTCGCGGTGGAGGCTGTACCGGTAGCGGCCGCAGGGGGAGACGACCGCCGTCTTCCGGGCCTCCGCGAGAAAGGATGTTTCAACCATGGTCCGTGAACCTCCTCATCAAAAGAGTGAACGCCGCGGCGGCGCACAAAGGAACTTGCCCGTTGCCGAGGGCCTTCAACCGCTGGGGGCGGAAGGGGAATCCCGCGACAGTCCTCGGCAATCCGCCCGCTTCCGCGGGATCGACGCTCCACCACTCCAGCCGATCGGCCAGCCCATCAACCACTCGACCCACTCCGGGTTGAGCAGCCCCGACACCACGTTGACGCCGTGGCTTTGCAGGCCGCTGCGGCGGTTCGCCGTGGGGGTCGGCAGGTGGTGGGTGAGAAACTCCAGCAGGTCCGGCGAGTGTCCGCGGCGGGGCTTCGAGCCGCAGCCGCTGCGATGGTCGCGGGCCTTGGGGGTCGGGAACTTCACCGCCGTCGACGAGCCGTCGCCGCTCTTCTCCGACGCCCCCTTCCGATTGTGGTTCCCGCAGACCGACGGAGTCGGCCAGGCGGCCGAGGAGCCACCAGCGTTTCCGCTGATGCGGGGCGCCCACGTCGGCCGCGGAAAGCACCGTCCACTCCGCATCGATCCCGAGTTCGGCCAGGTCCCCGAGAACCCGATCCATCCCCCGAACAACGATCGCCCCGACGTTCTCCAGGAAGCACCACCGCGGTCGAAGATCGCGAAGGACGCGGAGCACTTCGCGATAGAGGCCGCTGCGGGCGCCGTCGATTCCGGCCCGCTTGCCGGCGGAGGAAACATCCTGGCAAGGGAATCCCGCATGCACGCAATCCACGCGGCCGGCGTACTCGGCGGCGTCGAACTCCCGGACGTCCTGCTCATGCACGACGAGACCGGGGAACCATCCTTCGCGAGCCTTCCCACGCAACGCCTCGCAGCAAAAGGGGTCGATCTCCACGGCGCCGATCGGCGTGTGGCCGAGGATCAAATCGGCGAGCAGCCCGCCGCCGCCGCCCGCGAAGAGGTGCAGGGTTTTCAACCCTTGAAGTCCCATTCGGCCAGCGTCCCTTCCATGCGGCGGATCGCCTTGTTCGCCGCCTCCGGCCAGGACGTCCCGGAGGCGCGGACGTGGTTGCCCCAGCCGGCGACGATCGCGACTTCCGGCATGGGGCCTTGCGGCGTAAGGTTCTCCTGCACCGCCCAGCCGACGTAGGCGTGCGCCAGACGGGGCTGGATCCCTTGGGCCCACTCCCGCAGCACGTGATCCGCGAGCCGCTTCTCCCGCGGGCGATCAAGGCGGTTCACGCCGCACCGCCCGTCAGGTGCGCGACCAGCAGCCCCACGCCGACGAGCCCTTTCCAGGCGCCGCCCAGCTTCGCGACCGCGGCTTTGAGCGTCGAAAGGAAGTAGCCGCCGCGGGTCGTCGTCGCCTTGCGGCAGGCGGTCGCCGCATAGTCGACCTGCTTCGCAGAGAGCCGCGACCCCGAACGCCAGCCGGGGACCGGAACCCCGCTCTCCTGGATCGCCGCCCACAGGAAGATCCGCGGGTCGGTCTTGGGGTCGTCGACCAGGCGGGCCAGCTCTTCGGCGCGGGCCTGGATCTTCCCCCACGCTTCCGCGGCCAGGGGCGGAGCGGACGGCGGAGGGGGTTTCGGCGGGGGCGTCGAGGGACGGGCCGGAGTAGGGTCGAGCCGAGACCCGCCGGCCGGTGCAAGCGCGACGGCGGCGAACGCATCCCCCATCCGCTCCACCGGCGCAAGCGAACCATCTCCCATTCCTGAATGGATAGATGGTTTTGAATTACTAGGAGAGTATGAACCATGACGCGCGGGCGCACGCTCGCACGTACGCGAGGGGGTTTCCTTTTGCGGCGGCTTCGCCTTCACGGCGAGCACCGCCGCGAGTTCCGCTTCCGCCTCCGCGTCGGAAAGCGAAGGCGTTTCAGGCTGAAGGCTTGCCGGCGGCGGAAGCGGACGTTCCACCTCCGCCGCCGGGGTCGCACAAATCCCTAGGTCGCCCGCCATCGCTGCCGCAGGAGTCGAGCGCTCGGCTCCTGCGGACTCCAAAAGCCCGGCGGACTGAGCATCGGGATCGGCTTGGAATTCGGTCTGCGCCTTCGCAGGCGCTGGCGCTGTCGGCTGCGGTTCCGCCTCGGCGAGGAAGCACGACAGCAGCCGCGTGCGGGGCTGCGGGCGGAAGAGCGTCGGCAGCCAGGGGGCGGGGGCCAGGACAGTCCCCTCCTGCGAGCCGCGCCCCGAATGGTGCACCAGGAACCCGTCGCGGTCGAGCCGCCGCACCGCTCGATAGGCGCTCGCCGTCGAGAGCGACAGATCGCGGGCGAGCCGCTCGACGTTGACCACCAGCTCGGCGACGCCGCGGCCGAAGGGGGTCTCCTGCAGCAGCCAGTCGAGCAGCGTCCGCGCCGGGTCCGAGAGCTTTCCCTTGGCGGCTTCGTAGGCGGCCCGGATCTCCGACCCCTCGAGGCGGTCGAGGTCGAGCAGGCGGAGCGACGTGCGGCGGTCGGGAGCGTAGGTCGTCATGACGGAGAGGCTTCCTGCTGGATCGAGCGTTGCAGTTCCGTGATTTCGTCGAGTGATTCGATCGCCGCTTGCAGCCGCTTCCGCACCTGGGCGGCGACGTCCGCCGGCGGGGAGACTTCCATCCGCAGGACGCGGCGGACCGCGTCGCCCATAGCGTGCGGCGAGGGGCCCACCCAGGGATGTCCGATCTCGATTCCGGCCGCCGCCTCGAACTCCTTCACCCGCGAACGCAGGTGATCGAGGGAGTCCCGCAGCCGCCGCAGTTCGTCGGGCTCGCGGAGCTTCGCATCTTCGCGACCTTTCTGCTCCGCTTCGGCGCGGGCGATCCCCAGCTCCCGGCGACGCTCTTCGAGGTCGGGCGTCACGGCACGGACGAGCAGCGAGGCGAGGATCCCGCGGGTGAGCGGGGCCGGCGCGAGCTTCGGCGCGGGCGTCTTTGGGCGGAGCTTCCCCTTCTCCAGGACGAGCAGCCCCCACCCCGTCGGCAGTTCGTCGGGCTTGATCACCTTGGGGTCGGCGGCGACCAACCAAAAGCGGTCGACGTGACGGAAGAAGTAATCGGCCTTGGCGGGGTTCTCCAGTTCCCGCACCCAATCGGAGCGGGAAGCCTTGAACTCGAAGGCCTGCAAGTCGAGGCCGCGGCTCGGCCAGGTCGAGAGCACAACCGCGTCGATCGAGCGGTCGGCGTCGAAGCCGGCGTCGTTGCGGACCTCGAAGAGGAGGACGTCCGCCTTGTGACTGTAGCGATCCCGCATAGCGGAGATGATTTCGCTCGTGCTGCTCACGACCCACCCCCTTCGATGTTCGTTTTCGGGGGATGCCGCTCGAGCGATGCGGGCGGGAGGCAGTGGCGGCGGAACGCCCCGTCCTCGCGGAAGAAGTACACGACGGCGAGCTGCTCGCCGAGGTGCTCCACACGCCCCACGTACCGCACCCGGATCGACCGGTCGGGAAGCATCCACCACAGATCGAGCCGGCTCATCGGCTCGAAGGTCTGGATCGGGAACGGCGGCGGCAAGCACGGATGGTCGGCGAAGGCCTCGCCCCACGTCGCGGGATCGTGCGGGTCGACCATGGCGGAAGCGTTCACGCCGCACCCCCTTCCTTGCATTCGCCGCTCGCCCACTTGGCCGGGATGCAGGTCGGCCCCCACACTTTCAGGCTGGTCAGGGCGGTGTCCCACCGATCGCGGAGCATCGCCCCGCACCGCACGCAGGGGACCTCCTCCGGCCAGCCGGCGGCCCGCAGCCGCTCGACGACCTCGTCGTGCTGGTCGCGGAAGAGGCGGCCGGAACGGAGGTTTTCGAGGAATGCCAAGGGCGGAACCGCCCCGCCGCGAAGCCAGCGAACCAGGATGCCGCAGGTGGATTCGTGCGTGTGGCCGGAGTTGAGGCTAAACTTCGCGTGGTGGGCGTCGAGCGAATGGAAGATCCACCTGCGTCGCTGGACGGACGCCTTGCCGCCCCGCCATGTGCAGTACTTCACGAAGATCGAGGCGGAGCCGAGCTGCCGACTCAACCGGATCGCGGCATCTTCGCAGCCGTTATCGGCGGCGACGAGCGCGAAGTTTGCGGCGGCGAACCTCGCGGCTTCAGCGGCAGAGAGATCTGTCGCAGCGGAAGCGTTCACGCTGCACCCCCTTCCGGCTCTTCGGATTCCACTTCCTCCGCCTGGTCGGCGTCGTCCTTCAGGTCGGCGAGGAGTTCCGCCACATGCTTCTTTTGCCACGTATCCACCGCGTGAATGACGATCTCGGGGATCATCGCCACGCTGATTTCGCGGGCGTGCACCTCGCGGGTGTCGCAGTCGCGGATGAACACGATCCGCCCGTCGAAGCCGGAGCCGCTGTAGCTGCGATCCAGCCAGTCGCGGTAGGAGTTCGCGACCAGCTCGATCACGTTCGCATACGGCCCAGGGTCGTCGGCGAAGTAGACCTGCGTCTCCGCCCCGCCCTCGTCCTCGTAGTCCGGCGCCCAGCAGCGGTACATCGTCACGCTGCACCCCCTTCCCCGTCCGACGTGAACGCGGCGAGGTCGAGATGGGCGGGGGTCGGCGGAAGCTGGGCGAGCCAGAAGACGAGGTGCGAAAGCGAGGGGAGCGGGACCAGGTCGCGGAAGGCGATCCATTCCCGCACGAACTCCACTCCCGCGGCGGCGACGCCGGAGACGTGCATCTTGGCGGCGTGGGTGTTCGCCGCGCCGAGGATGATCTGCGACCAGCACCACTTGCTGAGCCCGACCGCAAGCGTCGGCCGCATGTTCATCGTCCGCGCCGTGCACGTCGCCCACACCGCGAAGGCCCGCCCGCGGACCAGGGCCAGGTCGAGGGCGGCGCCCGGCAAGAGGTTCGCCGCCGAACGCCCCACGAACTCGGCGGTCTCCGCGGCGAGGAACTGCCGATCCTCCGGGCCGACGATCTTGCCGACCCCGCGGAGGAACAGCCGCAGGAAGGGACACACGCTTTCGGGTTCCTCGCCGTGCACGTCGCCGGCGACCCAGGCCGCGGCGTCGACCAGGTCGACCCCGTCGTCGCGGCGGGCGTAGGGGCCGGGGCCGATCCGCAGCTGCGGGAGAAAGGCGGGGTCGAACGCCTTCGGGAAACGGGGCGTCCAGAGGGCGGCGTCGCCGATCGTCCGCCGCACGTGCGGGCGGAGCGGGAGGATCGCCGGGGCTTCGTCGGAATCGGGCTTGCTCATGAATGCACTCCTTCGCGGGGGATGGATGGGGTTCGGGGCGGTGCGACGCTAGGGTGTTTCCTTGACCCCGATCATGCGATGCACGAGCAGGGCCGCCGACTCCCAGGAGGCGGCCCGCGTCGCCTTCAGCTTCGCGGCTGCGGCTGCGTATGCGGCTGCGTATGCGGCTGCGTCTGCGTCTGCGGCTGCGTCTGCGGCTGCGTCTGCGGCTGCGGCTGCGTCTGCGTCTGCGGCTGCGGCTGCGTCTGCGTCTGCGGCTGCGGCTGCGGCTGCGTATGCGTATGCGGCTGCGGCTGCGGCTGCGTCTGCGGCTGCGTATGCGTATGCGTCTGCGTATGCGTATGCGGCTGCGTATGCGTATGCGTCTGCGTATGCGTATGCGGCTGCGGCTGCGGCTGCGGCTGCGCGCGCAGCCCGGATCGCCGGCGCCGCGCCGCGGGCGGTCGGACCGTCCATGATTTGCGGGAGCGCGCGCAGCGTCGCAGCGTGCGGCTGAAGGCTCGGCGTCAGATCGAGCCAGAGCGGCAGCGACTCCCGAACCAGCCAGTCCGCCGCGAGATAGCCGCGGGCGGTCGCCACTTCCGGCGTCGACCGCGTCCCCACGACGAGCGGTATGAACGGCTTGAGCAGCCGCGTGCGGTCCGCCTCGTCTTTGATCCCGTCGTTCCACCGCCGCAGGAATGCGGCGATCACCGGGCAGGCGCACTGCGGCCGGTCGCTCCACGGCTCGCCGGCGATGTAGGCCACCGCCTCCATGACGCACATCTCTTCGCCGTCCGCCGCGTGGGCGCCGGCATGAATAATGAGACCGTCCAGGATGGACAACCGGTCGGGGCGGATCGCATGGCTTTCGTTCATCGGGTCTCCGTTTCAAGGGTGGTTTGACGGTCCGCCGCCCAGAGGTCGGCGAGTTCCGCCCGCACGATGGCGACCTCCGGCGGCGCCTCGATCAGGAGGCGGACCTCGCCGCTCCGCACGCGGACGAGGCGGATGTCGGCGAACTGCCGGCCGGTCGCTTCGTCGACGAGCAGGAACCCTTCCTGCAGCCGACGGGTGAGCACGAGTCCCATGGGGAAAATCTCCTAGTCCTTGGAGGGCGGATCGAAGCCGGGGAGAAGCCCGCTCGCCGGACGCTCCGGCGGGCGCGTCGCAGGCCGCGGCAGCAAGTCGACGGCGGCGCTCATGCGAGCGACCATGCCGGCGTCGTAATGCTTGCGAAACACTTCAGGGCGGTGGCCGAGGCTCGCCGCCGCAACGCTGTCGGAAGAGACGCTGGCGAGCAGCGAGCCGTGCGCGCGGCGGATCGCGTGGAAACCAAAGTACGCCCCGCGGGGCGAGCGAATCTCGGCGACGTCCTGGAGCGCGTGGAACTGGCGGTAGAGGTGGTGCTCGCACATCGGTCGGCAGCGAGTCCCCTTCCACGGCCGCAGCCCGAACCAGGGGAACACCAGCTGCGAGGCGTCGAGCACCGCCGCCCGCTCGGCGAGGCAGGTCGGCTGCAGATCCTTCGGGATATCCTGGGCCCAGCGGCGGTGGTCGTGCAGGTCGTCGAGCGCGGGGCCGAGCATCCGCGGGATGGGGATTTCCTTCCGCTTCGTCCCCTTCTGGATCTCTCGAGGGGCGCGGATCACGCCGCCGTCGCGGTCGACGTGCGACCACCGCAGACCGCGGGCGTGTTGGATGCGGACGCCGGTGTAGTACAGGTACAGGAGCAGGCACTTCCACCACAGACTTGCGGGCAGCCCCGGCAGCTGCGGCGCCTTCGCCTTCGCGGTCGCCCAGACGAGCCGCTCGAACTGCTCGAAGCCGATCGCCTCGACGATCGGATCCTCTTCTCGCGGCAGCCCCCGCGGCCGGCCGTGCTTCGCTTCGAGGATCTTCCCTTCGACGGCGGCGTCGAGGATCGTCGAAAGCTGGCGGTAGTGCTTGCGGATCGTGTTGTTCGCGATCGTCTCACCGGGCTTGCGGCCGTCGAGTTCGCCGAGCCGCGACACGAAGCGGGAGACTTCAAGGGTGCCGATCCGCCCCAGCGGAACTCGCACCAGCGAATCCCAGTAGGCGGCCGTCGTACGGTACTCGCCGAGGGTGCGGGCCTTCGAGCTGATCAACCCTTGGCGGGCGATCCACTCCACGACTTCCGTAAGGGTGGCGCCGTCCGTGGGCTTCGTTTCGTCGGTCCTTCCGTCGTCGTTTGCGTCGCGATCAGTGCGCGCAGGGTCGAACAGACGGGCGATCATGGGTCGCGTCTCCAGGTAAAAGAGTCAATGAGTCAGATGAGGTACGTAAGAGTCGGCGAATGCCTAGAAGGATTCTAGGACATGATCCGACTCTTGAGAGACGCCCGGCGAGGAAGGGAAGCCGGACGCCGTTGGTTGACGAGGAGGATACTAGCTTCTGCTAATGTCGGCGTCAACCAAGAAAACTAAAGCCGAGATGGAAAGTTCAAATCCATTGACGACCGGTGGACGTTTGGCTATCAACGGTGGTCGTTCGATTCACCCCTATGAAACTGCGAGAACGCCATGTCCTCCACGCTCCTGCTCTTCGACAAGCACGGGATCTTGCTTACCTTCGCCTCTCTGCGGACCTGCTCCGCGGTGATCCCCACCCACCAAATCGCTATGGTCTCCCGAGCGGCGAGCGACGACGACGAGGATTGGGGGAAGCTGCTTCGGTTCGCGATCTGGGAGTCGATCGGCGTGGCGATCATCGGCCTGCTCTTGCTCTCCATGGCGTTCGGATCGCTCGCAATGCTATGGCTTTTCGCCAGCATCGGGGCGCTGGCGGTTGTCGAGACGGTGCTCCGCCGAAGGGGCCCGACCGTCGTCCGCATATACACTGCAGGTCGCGGCATGGTCGCAATCGACCTCAAGACGGAGGAAGACGCCGTCGCCTTCTGCGACCGACTGGGCCAAGTGATCGAAGCCAAGTCGGCGAAGTAGCAACGGCGTGACTTGAAGCCAACGAAGAAAGGCCGGCGCCCGATGGGGGAGCCGGCCTTTCTTCGTTTCGCAAACCATGGGGCGAGGGCGTTGAATTACTCGGGTGCCGACTCGGCCCGCCGCGCGATGCCCTGCACCAAAGAGGTGACGTCGAGTTCGAGGATTCCGGCGATGCGGAACAGCCCCGAAAGTTTCATGTCATTCATTCCCTTTTCGATGTGCGTGACGCGAGCGGCGGTCACGCACATGCGATCGGCGACAGCCTTCTGGGTGAGGCCGAGTTCAAGTCGCCGCTCCCTAAGGCGGCGGCCGATTTCCTGATTGAGGGCGACCACAAAGGCGTCCTTCGAATGCACGTGCTTAGGGCGGATCATGATCGCACCTTTAGGCGCGACCCAACCCCAGAAGTGTAGCGACGGGGGAGGCTCGGCCGAGCCCCAAAACCCCAAAGAGTCCGCCCACCTTGGGAAACGACGAAAGACGTGGGCGGAGGCTAGCGTCCGCACACGTCTGCGATTCGTCTGGACCTAAGTCCTTGCAGGGTCGCACAAAGGCGCTGGTCGGATTTGAACCGACGATGGCGGATTTGCAATCCGCAAACTTAACCGCCGACGACGCCGAGGCCGAGAAGCTCGCCAAAGCGGCACGTGTTGAACCTAGGTCGAGTTCGCGGACAGTCAAGGGAATTTGGCCAGGCCGACCCCCGGCCGACCGGCGACCACCCCCCCCTGCGCCAAAACTTGCGGGCGCAAATTTAAGAC
>ERZ869921.200-NODE-200-length-39690-cov-6.457449_pt1 | contig 39690 bp, 39 predicted proteins | sample MGYA00579310_ERZ869921 | MGnify/ENA primary metagenome ERZ869921 (study PRJEB32216, sample SAMN09231816) | wastewater metagenome | place: USA: Maryland | collected 2016-06-21 | study: EMG produced TPA metagenomics assembly of the PRJNA472060 data set (Reclaimed... | reverse complement strand
CCCTACGGGGCAGCGATGGGTACTCGCCGTGGCTTCCCTGATCGGTTCGCAATAATCTGCGGGCTGATCGTGTGGTTTGAAGTGAAGGCAGCGGGTAAAAACCCCACGCCAGAGCAAGCCCAGGTGCACAGGGAACTTCGCGCCGAGGGCGCTATCGTATTCGTGGTCTGGCCACATAACATCCAAGACGTTGTAAGGCTATGCGTTGAACTCAGAGATGATCGAATTCGCCGGGGGCTTGGTGGACCCAGCGAAGAATACCTATTTCCTCCGCCTCCACAACCCCCAAAGGGTGCGCGACGCAATACCCGCAAGCGTCCAGTTAGACCAACACTTAGTCGCGGTGCCGACAACCCCGAGCAACGCAGTTTTGCTGCATCGATTGGGTATCAAGGTACCCAATCCAATACGGTGGAAGTACCGCTGGCCACTAAGCTACGGTCGTAAGCCATTCCCATGGCAGCAGGACACTGCTGACTTCTGCACGCTGAATCCCCGCTGCTTCGTGTTCAACTCGGCGGGCACAGGCAAGACTATCAGCCTGCTGTGGACATACGATTACCTGCGCCAGTCACGCGCGGTCACTGAGCCCATGCTGGTCATGTGCCCCAAGAGCTGCGTGCGCTCCGTGTGGGTGGAGGAAGCTGCGATCACGGTGCCACATCTGCACACGCTGGCGCTGGTCGGTGATGGTGAGCGGCGACTCGAACGTATCGAGCAAGACGCGGACATCTATGTCACCAACCACCACACATTGTTGACCGAGGGGTCTCCATTGGCCAAACGGCGATGGGGTGTGATCGTGCTGGACGAGGCCACCGTGGCGCAGGACATGTCCACCCGGATGTGGAAGGCCCTGATGCACATCCTCGAAGAAAACCCGTATGCCTGCGTGTACCTGCTCACCGCTACGCCGTGCAGCCAAAGTGCTGTGCAAGCGTACGGACTGACCAAGCTGGTGGTGCCGGGGCGTGTGCCCTTCACGCTCACCGTGTGGCGACAGTCAACCCAGTACAAGATCCAGAAGCGCGACCCTGCCACAGGCAAACCGAAGTTCACGTTCTGGACAGACCGCCCGGACTCCACCGCCAAGGTGTTCGAGCTGCTGCAGCCCGCGATACGTGTGGCCAAGCAGGACGTGATGCAGTGGCTACCACCGATCACATTCCAGAATCTCGATGTCGAGGTCGAACCACAGACCAAGGTGATCTACGAGCAGATGCGCAAGGACGGCCTGGTAATGCTGGCTGATACCACCATCACATCAGTGCATGCAGCGAGCCAGGCGAACAAGCTGTTGCAGATCTCGTCAGGCATTCTGATCGGGAACGATGGTACCGTACGACTCAACATCAAGTCACGCCTCGCCGTACTACGTGAGTGCATCGAGACATCCGACAGCAAGACCATCGTGGCGATCCCGTTCACCGAGGCACTGAATGCTGTAGCAGAAGAGGTGGCCAAGTACCGCACGGTAGCCATCATCGATGGGTCCGTGTCCGCCAATCAGCGTGCTGCCATCGTCAACGCGTTCCAGAACGAAGAGCACCCACAGGTGCTGATAGGTAATCCCAAGGCCATGGGCCACGGACTCACACTGACCGAGGCATCCACTACCGTATGGTGGAGCCCAATCTACTCACAGGAAGTGCACAAGCAATTGTGTGAAAGAACCGATCGACCGGGGCAGAAACATAGCCAGCGCGTTATATACTTGCTGGGTACCCCCGCCGAACGCTACGTCGCAGGTACACTGCGAGAACTCGGTGCAAAGCAGTTGGATCTGCTGAGCATGTACAACGCTCAATGAAAGGACATCACATGAGCAACCTTGACCCATCAGTAGGTGTGGATGACGCACCCCCGCCGATCCCGACGCCGCCCCCGTTTGAAGGCCCGCTCGATCTCAACGGCCATCTGGCCGCGATCAACCAGTACATCGCATGGTTGGCCGACGCGGTGCTCAATAAGGTACCAGAGGAGCAGTACGATGTACGTGCGGCCGTGATCGCCAACGTCGAGATCGGCATCGTGAAAAAGAATCTTGACGATGCTGTCGAACTGTACGTCAAGGAACCACTCGACGATTTCCACGGGTACTTCGGACAGTACCTGCAGGACTCGCAGCAGGAGAACGCCAAGGTCGACACATTGACCCCGTACGGCAAGCGCCTGATCTACAAGCGCACGACATCGTCGTACCGCGCGGATGACCCCATCGCGTTCGGTGCATTTATCCGAAGCAACCCAGAGATGCTGACACTGACGCAGCTGCGACCTGCCAAGGAAGCAGTCGATGCGTACGTTGCGCAGCATAACGGCGAGAAGCCCCCCGGTGTGAGCAGCTTCTCCGAAACCAAAGCTCACATCAAATCAGCGTAATCAGGAGCAACACAGCAATGAACCAACTCGTTACCCAAGGGCTGCCGCAAGGCGTCGTCCTGCCGGCATACGCCGTCAACCCCCAGCTGGCCGCGCAAGCCCAGCGCATGGCCGATCAGCTGATGGACACGGGGGGTATTCAGGTACCCCGCATCGTGCCCAACCAAGGGCGCTTTAACTTCGACTACAACGGGCAACCCGTGTCAGACCCGGGGCCGCTTCGCGTTGCCGTGGTCAACTTCCTGCCGAAGATGAGCCGCAGCTTTTACGAAGGTGCGTATGACCCGGCGACCCCAGCCGCACCTACATGCTGGTCGGCTGATGGCATTACCCCCGACAACGAAGTGCCTGTCAATCAACGGCAGTGCACCACGTGCAGCGGGTGTGCGAAGGCCCAAAAGGGCTCGAAGATGGTGGACAATCGCCCGATGACGGCTTGCAGCATCCATCGTCGCATCGTGGTGCAGCCAGCAGGCAACCTCGGGTCACGTGATCACCTGTATGTGATGCAGGTCAATGCCACATCATGCCTCGGCCGCGACATGCCAAACGGCTACATGGGGTTCAATGAGTACCTCGGCTGGTTCCGTCAGCGCGTTGCTTCGGGTACTCCGGTGATGCCGCAGTATGCGATCACGGAGATTGCGTTCCTGCCACCACAGATGGCAGAAGCCCCGAACCACATGGCATTCCGTATCACCGAGTTCCTGCCAGAAGACACTGCGGCACGCATGCTCGACTACGCACAGACGGACCCGACAGTGCAGTTGTACCTCCATGGACAAAGCGGCCCGAAAGATGCTACGATTCCGCTGCTACCTGCGGCACCGGCTGCGGCGGTCCCCCCCGGCCCAACTGCGGCACCGCAGGTAGCGCCCGCCCCGGCACCCGTACAGCAAGCCCCCGCCGCTGGGTTCGGCAGTGTGCACACACCACCAGCCCAGGGATTCGGTGCACCTACGCAACCAGCGCCCACCGGCATGGCAGGCTTTGCCACCGCAGCCCCCGCACCTGCACCCGCTGGTGCGATCCCAGCAGCAACAGTCCCACCAAAAGCTCCTGGTCGACGTGGGCGGGGCGCAGCGGCGCAGCAGACAGCTCAGCCACAGCAGCAGACGGCCCCGGCAGCAGGGTTCGGCGCGGCACCACCGCAGCCCGTGGCACCCCCGCCAGCAGGTCCGGGTGGGTTCGGCGCTGCTGCGGCCCCGGCAACAGGGTTCGGCGCTGCTGTAGGTGGTTTTGCTGGATTTGCTGATACGCCCCAGTGAGCTGGAGATCGGTAGGGTTTCTCCGAACCCGTACCGAGGTTGATACCCCATCCCCCACGCTAGTGCTCCTGCTAGCACTACTGGGGGAGGGGTACAACTTCCCGGAGTGCGCGCGAATAATGGGTGTGTCCTTGGCTTCGGTCAAGAAATGGGCAGGCCCAAGTGATAACCCCCAGCTTGCGCCGGGGCGACAGACAGACTTTTTTGCGACGACACTGCTAGCGCGCTGGCGCGAGCACGTCAAGAGTCGGACTGATACATTCCCCATCCCACCCGATGACTTGCGCACGCTGCTGCTCCTATGATCGATACAACTGCTTTCCTGCGCGCTGTTCTCCCCCCGAACGCGAACTATGTGGCTGTGTCGATCAAGGACGAGGTGACATGGCAGCGTCCAGCAGCTACCATTGAGCAGCTTCTCGGGCAAACAAACCGGTGGCTGCAGGCAGGGCGCGACTGTTACTTCCTCGTCGCGGCGATCATTGACCCGAGCGCCAAGGACGCAAATGGCACTCGACGCAAGATACGTGCCAAGACGAATATCGCCTCGCTACAGTGCCTACGCGCCGAGCTGGACACGGGGCCAACCAAGTCCTACGACACTAAAGACGAGATCGTTGCGGTCGTACGGGCTGCAGTCGACAAGGCGTATTTGCCCCAGCCATGGGTTGTCGAGTCTGGTGGTGGCTATCACCTCTACTGGCCGCTGGTTGAGACCATGCCACCCGAGCAATGGGAAGCACTGTCACACCGGTTCGTCAACTACCTGCGTAACAGCTGCGGCATCGCCGTTGATGACGCCCAGTGCTCGACCGACTCAGCCCGCGTGCTGCGGGTGCCAGGCACACTGAACTACAAGATCCCCGGGCAGCCACGTGAGGTAGCACTGGTGCTCGAAGGGGCTGCCGCGATGCCGGTCAGCCGGTGGGTCTACGTGATGGACAACGCGGGCGTGCCGAAGATAGAGGAGGCACCCAAGCCCCGCCGCGTCAGCGAAGCAACCAAGCAGCGTAGTGATGCGATGCGCACACTCGACGAGGCTCTGAGCCTGCCGGTCGACCCGAACATGGTATTCGCTGAGTGCCTGCAGATGCGTTACTGCCGTGAGAATACGGCGACGCTACCCGAACCACTCTGGTACGCCGCACTCGGTGTTGCCACTTTCGTCTCTCAGGAGATGGTTGTCGCAGTGTCTGAGGGGCACGCCGACTACGATCTCCCAACGGCACTGGCCAAGGCGGAGCAGTGGCGTGCATCAGCGACAGGGCCGACCACGTGCGCCCGGTTCTTATCCCTCAACCCTGTCGGGTGCCAAGGCTGCCCGCATGCTACGCTGGTGTCGACCCCAGTGCAGGTAGGGCGTGGACTCAAGCGTGTGATTCCGATTGCACAGGCTGAACAGTCAGTGGTGCCTACATCCCCCGATGTCTCGCGCCCTGGCCCTGAGACACCCACACCCGAGGTTACCCGACTGGCAGCGTCAGCACTGCTATTGCAGCGCGGGATCGACATGGCAGCCCGACTCAAGATCCGCGTGGCTGCTGACGGTGTCTGGGGCTTGCGCAAAGTCGACGGCGAAGATGTACCCATCCGTATCTGGGGGCCGACACCCATTGTCGTGCTGGCCGCCCAGCAACTCGAAGGCGCGTACAACGTGGCCATCGCACACAGCATCAACCTGGAGACTGGTACCTACGGAATCAAGATCATTCGCGCGGGCGCACTCGTCGGCAACGCGGCCGTGAAGGAGTGGGCCGAAGCGTTCCTGATTATTGCGCACCCGCTGGTTAACGAGTACCTGATCAGCTGGGCTACGTTGCTGGCGCGCGAGCCGGCATGTGAGATGGTCCACCGCTACGGGTTCACTGATGACACGTGCACTCGATTCGTAGTGGGTGACATGGTCTACACCGCAGAGGGTGAGTCCGTTGCGTTTGTACGCGGAGATCTCGCAACCACCGGCAACCTTCCGGTGTATCGCGCGGGCGATGTGGGGGAATGGATCAAGGGGGCTGCCGCCTACTCGTTCGAGGGGGCTGAGCCCTTCGCGTGCACTGTGCTGGCGTCGTTCGCCTCTCCGCTGGTGAAGCTCGTCAACGAGCACACCCCGGCTGCACTGTTCATCGAGGGGTCTACCGGCCGCGGCAAGACCACGGCCGTGCGCCTGGCCGCGTCTGTCTGGGAGAACTATCAGAAGTCGGAGCAAGGGGGCAATAGCTCGCTGACCGGCCTACGTTTGCTGGCATCCAAGCGGAATTCGCTGCCGATGTTCATCGACGAGGGGCGATCAGCGGACGTTAAGCTCGCGCGCAACTTCCTCTACGACCTGAGTAACGGGTCGAGCCGGATCACTGGCACGCCGGGGCAGACGACCATATCGCGTGAGCAGTTCACACTGATCACTGTGGTCACGTCCAACGCCCCTGCCGGGGTGTACTTTTTCGATGCAAGTCAACCTACCAACAGGAACACCGATGAAGGTATCTCAGCCCGTGTCATTCCTCTGCCAGTCACCAGCGCTACGGCGCAGGCTCCTGACAAGTATCTCCCCTACCTCACCACGCAGTCGTTCAACCGGCACTACGGGATCGCGGGGGCGCAGTACGTGCGTTTTGTGTTGGCCAATGCGGCCGAGATCGAACGGCAGTTTCGCACCGCGCACCAATACGTGAGGATGTTGTTCGCTGCCGCAGGTATTGCGGGCGCAGGTGAGCGGGCAGCGGTGACCGTCGCAGCCATCTATGTGGCAGGTACGATCACCAACTACATCGGGCTCACCACGTACGACATCGACCGACTGCGGGGGTACATGGTCAATAGCTTCATCAGCTGGATCGGCGAGCGGCAGACGGACTACACCGCGTCGGTGGATGTGATCGATCGGTTCTATGCGCAGTTCAGTCGAGAGCTGAACACCATCACACCATCGGGCCTGAGTCTCGGGCGCGAGAACACGCTGTCGGCCATCGTGGTCTACAACGGGCACATCTACTTCGCGGCCGGGCAGTTCGAGCGCACGGCCGCCGGCTGGGGGCTCACGCGCAAGGAAGTCCAGCAGGCAGCACACGCAGCCGGGTTCGTGCTCAAGCGCGCACCATTCGCACCATCCACTGAATACTATGAGGGGCCAGCAGGCATGTACATGATCGAAGCACAATCAACAGGGGTACCGCAGTGAAGTGGGTAGTCGATAAGTCACAACAGACGAAGATGTACGAGTGGCAGCGGATGCACATGCCGTTCTACTTGGCGCATCGCCGTACACCCACCACCGAGGGGCGAGTGCTCGACTTTTATCTCGTCGAGCAGATCGCAGCTGCTGCGGACGCCATCAGCTTCCTCGGCCCCCACATCGACAAGACAGCAACGCTCGCAGCTGTTGGGCTCACGTGCCCCGTGGTATATGAACGCGGGGCCACAATGCGATACCACCCCAGCATTGACGCTGTTGTGCTGGTGTCCGTACGTGACTCAGGGTTCGTTCGCGGAGCAAAAGCCCAGCGCATCACTGCCGCACATGAGGCCATGCACGCAGGTATGGCCATTGCTCGACGTACGCACCAACTCTCGAACAATGCGTTCCCATGGAACATCGGGATCGAAGAAACGTGTGCGCACTGGACCGGCGTATTCGCTGACATTTTTATCGAGACCGTGATGGCCCACCATCGTGGCGTTACTTAAAGGACAGACACCATGGACCAACCAACAGCCACCCCATTTGATGACGTGCTTTCTGGCGCAATACAGCTACACACAGGACTGCGGGGGGTACTAGACCCACTGGCTACTATGCCGGTGATCCGTGTGGCGCTACCAGATTACGTGTTCCGTGCAGTGTACGAAGCGAATTGCCGGGCGCTAGCAGGCCCCGGGCACGCTGATCGGTTTGGTACCCCGCCAGAGTTTAAGTTGGGCGAGCTGACGTTTGTGAACCTCAGTGGGTAGGTGTTTCCATGAGTGACACACTCAGCGAACTGTACAAAGCGCAGCGTGTGTTTCAGGCTGCATTGGCTCGATGCCTCGGTAAGACAGGGGACATCACGGTAGCGTTGCCTCCGTCAGCACTGAGTGCGCTACGGAGTATTTTGCTGACGACGCTGATCAACGTATCTCCACCGGATGTGTTGCGCCTCGATAGGTTTTCAATCGAGGACGTAGCATATGTACCCCCACAGACGCCGAATGGATGTCGCTGTTTGAGGAAAAGCTGTCTGTGCTCATGAGTATGTGTGTGGCACATGGGCAACGAGCTGCAACGCATCAAGCATGCACGGATTTACGAAACGATCTATGCGCCCATGTCCGCGGTATTACCCGGGGTGCCGCATGATCATCGCTATTGACTGGGCGGCGGTTAGCGAATTGCTGGAAGCCCGGGGTGTTCTTTAGCTCGGTCCCCCGGGGTCACCCCTGCGCGAAGCTCAAGCAACTCGTAGCGGCCGTTCGGCTTACCGTCAGGGCTGTAGGGGATGATAAAGAGCCCGCGGTCGTGTGGGCGGTGCATGCCATTCCAGTCACGCACGGCGGTGTGTACTTTGACCCCCATCGTATCAAACACGTCGAACCGCGCTTCCCCCGCAGCGGACACCACGAGGAGCACGGTGTACTCTTTGACGAGATTGAGTGGCCCGTACGCCGTGGGGCAGTCAAGAATACGTCCGGGGATCTCCCCCCCGTAACTCTCGTGGTTAACCGCCACCCCTTTCTCGGGGCAGCTGTTACTGAGGCCCACAATGAACCCGTCGCCTACTGGGGCGCTGCCGGATTCAAAGTACCGGTAGAGATCCCCGAGCCCGATGGCCAAGTGCGCACTCTCCGTAGCGTCGTATGACGCTAGTCGAAACCGGATGCGAAGCCAGTGCTCGCCCTCTCCCGGAAGCGTGCGAACCGCAACCAGGTACCCGGTCGGCAGCAGCTCCAGTCGCAGCACCTCAGCCTCTACGGCATGCCGAGTTACCCGCTCATCTACGGGTGCGATTGCGATAACTGCTGCCAACCCCAGGCTGGCCAAGCCCACGCTTAGCCAGCACGCAATACCCTGAACCACCCGCCTCATGGGAAGGCCACCTGTTGGCACGTCGTACCACACAGTTTGTGCGTATTCTGCGACGTGCCCGCGTTCAGTGTCAGCTTCACGCACGCCGCGTAGCCTGCCGGGACGGTGCCCGACGGGAACGTGAATACGTTGAGCCCACCCCCCGAGTTTGTGGTCAGCAAGGAGTTCACGGTTGGCTGGTTGCCTGATACACACAGCGGGGACCCCAACAGCCCGGAGACGGCATTGCCCCCGAAGGAGAGCGTGAAGGGTACCCCGACAGCCCCCAGCGGCGCTGAGACGATCACAACATAGTCCTGTGCGTTTTGCACCACGGACAGCGTCACGCACGTCGACCCGGTGATTACAACCACGCCGCCCCCGACACACACGGTACCGGGGTTGCCACCCCCAGCCGCCAGTGTCCAGGTGGTGTTGTACGCCGTCCATTGCCCGATGGCCACGTCCGCTGAGACCTTGCCGTCCGGGCCAATCGTGATGGGCGTGACTGTCGCCACTGACCCCGTCGACGTCAGGGTGTATGTCTTGCCGGGCGTGCCTTCGATCAAGATATTCAACCGCTGATCCGCAGCATTGAACGTGTGCTGATCGACTGGCGCGTACGCAGAACTCCCCTGCTCCACGAACATCTTGAGTGTTGCGCAAGTAGCAGCAGACGCAGCCACCGCCAGATTGATAACGTGAGTGCAGCTTGGGCAGCCCGAGAGCGCGGCGGTTACCGTGATGGCGTAGGTGCCGGTTACGGCCGAGGGCCAGTTCAACTGCAGTTGGTCCCCCAGCTGCGTCTTGGTCATGCCAACTGGCATGCCGGTCACCGTGACCGTTGCGCCTGCCGCTACCGTGAAGTAGTGCGTCCACGGGGCACCGTCGAGCCCCGCCCACTCGTTGTTGATTGACGAGCCGCAAGGCGGCAGCGGAGATCCAACGTCCGCAGGGGTCAGCAGTCGACCAGCAGTGCAGGTGCCTGGGCTACCACAACTACCCTCGCACTGAGCCTGCGTGGCGAACGGGCCAAGCGCGCCTGCAGGCGCTGCGGAGTACAGGTTACATGCCCCGGTAACACAGTAGTATTGCTGCGTCGGCGGGGCGCCACATGGGTTGGCCACCACGTTCGACACGCAGGCACCGTCCGTCACCTTGACCACCCGGAACTGCGTGAACACGGCAGGATCACACGTGAGTTGCCCGACATGTGTGGTGGCCACCGCCGTGAATACCGTGACCGTCTGCCAGCTACTCGCGAGTGTCAGGTAGTATTCGACACGGTACTGCTGCCCGACAACTAAACCTGACAGACTGTACTGCGCCGTGTTGGCCACGGATGACAGGCAGGTGCACACGATGCGCAGCCCGCAAGTGCCGGTGTTTGCATCAGACGTGCACGTGTGCGTGAATGAAGTGCGCCCGAAGCTGCACGGAGTTGCGCATGCGTTTGGCTGAGGGCTTACTGGCTTCCATACAGCTACACCTGCCGTGTTGCAGACACCGGGCGTTGACATGCCCACGCCGGTGGCGTCCGTCTGCACGGTAACCAATGCCCCCGAGATGGCTGTGATGCCGTCCGCCTGGTATGCCTGAAAAGATATAGCGCAGTTGGGTGGCCCACTCAGTACACGCAGTGAGGACGTCTGCCCTACCGCCACTGGGCTGGGGGACAAATCCCACTGGATCACACACGTACCACCGACCACATCAAAGTCAACGCGTGCGGGTTGCAAGGCACATGCTTGCGCGCACGCAGGCTGCAGCCCACTGGCGAGCGGGCGCCAGTTGTAATCGTGCCCAATGGCCGCTGCGGGCCACGGTGTGAGCTGGGTATTGGGCGACCCCACGGTAATCAGGTGCGTCAGATGTGCACCGTCACTGCCGAGCACCGGGGTATTGCCATCGTACAGCCCGATCTTGATTGCACACCCGGCAGGCCCATCGGCACTGTAGGTGGTGCGCGAGTTGGCATCACCGGCGCTGAACACGCGCGGCTGCACGTCGAATGTCAGAGCACACGGCCCCAGCGCGGGCACCACGCGGCGTTGATATGCCACCGATGGAGAACATGCGGCAAGACACGCGGCCTGCTGCACGGAGGGCTTGAACACAATGTCCTGCCCGCTATCAGAGGACTGGATCACGTACTTCGCTGTACCCGGCCGCAGTGATACCGTTAGTGGGTGCGGGCTCAGGGCCAGGTCAATCAGCGGGGTGACCCCATCGCCCTCGAACAGGTCCAGCTGCAGCACGGTGCCCGACGGACAGCCGCGCGGAGGCGTAAAGGTCATCTCCGTGGTGACGCCCACGGGTGCAATGGTGGGGGTGATCGACCACGAATACCCACAGGTGTCGTTGATGTCAATGGTCGTAGTCAGGGTGACAGGCAAGCAGTCATCACAACTGAACACCTCAAACGCGGCCGGCATCGCCTGCTCTACCTGCTGCGGCACTCCCACGAATGTCAGCGTGCGCCCGACGATACGCGCAGTCCAGCCGTTGGGGAGGAAATACTCACCGAGCCGAAACGGCCCAGTGCCTGTCAGCTTGACTGTGTGCTCGTAGCTCTGCCCGATCTTGCCGACCGGGCTCGTGAATGGGATGGAGATCATCGCCATGTTAGACCTCGCTCTCTACGCCAGTGGGTGCGCACGGGATGACGTCCTCTTCAATCATCACAACCGACTCGGCACAGCCGTTGACCGCCAGTGTCAGCGCTTGAGTGTCCGCGTCGTCGGGTGTACCCGTGACAGTGAGTAGCCCGTCTGCCAGCTCGCTGTCGTCCACCGTAGCCCAGTCCGGCACAGAGACCTCGGTGACAGTGAATGGCTTGGTACCCGCGAAGAACCACGTGTGTTCCCATGGCACGCCCACCGTGGGCTGCGCGAACTGTGCACCTGCGCGCATGATGATCTCGGTACACGAGCAGTCAGCCGCACAGATCACCTCCTCCAGCCCGGCTTCGGAGAGGAACGCGGCCACGCAACTGCCATTGGCAAACGCCCGCGCGGTGGTGCCTTCGCGCCCGCGTTCGATGGTAGCCACACTACCACTCACGGTGACACGTACCACCTCGTAGTAGACGCCATCACGTAGCAGCAGTGTCGTAGTGTCCGCCCCGAGCAACGTGCCCAAGCGTGTTGCGTCGGCAGGCGCGATCGGTAGCACCGTCGCCACGTCTGTCAGCAGTGCAGTCAGCGATGCAACCCAGTGGTTCAGGTATTTGTATGCCATGATCTACTCGCAAATGGTGACGTCGTTGCTGCAGAGGTCCACAGTCGCGTCACAGGGGTTAAAGAGAATGTTGGTTGCCGGCCCCGCCAGTGTCACGCGTTTGCCGATCTGCATCTGGAAGCACCCAACACAGCAGCCACATACATAGACGGTAGCCATGTATCGGCCGGGGGTTTTGTTCCAGAGTAACGGGTCCCAATGGAAGCACACGCCATTGCCGTCTTCGGTCAGATTGTGCGCGGGGTATTCGATCCACTCGGTGGGGGTGATGGCCTCATTGCACCGCCCATCGTAAACAGGCTTGGGTTCACACCCGCAACCAATGTCACGGCGCGGGCGAATGATGACTTTGACATCCGCAATGTCAATCCGCGGGATACCGGCAGGCAACTTGATCGGAACGCATGTACGCGACACGGCGTTATTGATTGCGATCGGGGCAGCGCTCACTGGGTTACCTCTCGGTAGCGACGGATGAAGTCATCTTGGATTCTAGCCCGCGCCCGATGTGTCGTCTCAGCAGAATCGGCCGGCGTCTGCCCGCTGGCACGTTGTGTCCGGGAGAGATTGCGGAGTGCGGTGTCCGTTTCCTTGTGCATGTCGGCCAGCTGCGCCTGCTCTGGATTGTCCACGCGCCACTGCGCGCGGTCGGCCTCGGGTCGACTGTTGAGTTCTTTCGCGGCTTCGCCTGCGCGCTCAAACATGTTGTAGAACCGCGGCCGGGTTTCAGGGCGACTCTCGGTGAAACGACCCACCAATGGCAGCAGTTTGCTGTCTCCCTTTCGGGGTGCCTGCGTGTCATCCAGTCTGCTCAGTATGCTGTCCAATGTCTGCCCAAACCACGCACCGTAGTTCGTGACCACGTGCCGGACATCCTCTGGGGCATATCGCCCAACACCTACCCCACCATGAAGTGCGGCAGCGATGTCCTTGTACGCCTGTGGTGTGGTCGAGCGCCCGTTGAGTGCCGCGATCTTGCCCGCCTTCTCCGAATCGTTCGCGATGGGAGTGCCCAGCCCGGTTTCATTGACCGACACCTCGTACAGGGGACGGAAGCCGCCCGAGAACGCCGCGATCAAACTGCGCAATACTCCGTGATACTCCTTGGCCTCGACCGGGCTCAGCCGTTGCAGCCCCTCAGTGGCCCACTCTTTTACGGCGTCCGCTGCGGTTGTGTGCCCGAGCGCCACGCGCGCGGCGGCGATCCCGACCCCGTCAATGAACCCAGCATCAATCGGGCGGGGCAGGGCCACCAGCTCCCCGGTCAGTGGGTTCGGCAGATAGTTGTTCCGATACACCTTCGAGGGTGCCATCTTGTCCAACTCATCCTGCCCTTCGTCATCCTTACCAATGAGCGAGTTGGCCAGCACGTACGTGGCAGCAGCCATCAGCATGCGTCCACCCACCATGAGCTGTGCACGGCGATTGCCAATCTTGACCTGGTGCAGTACATCTGCCACGCGACGAACGCCCTGCGCGGCCGGGTTAAAGAACGGCACGACTGCCCGGATGTTGTTGGTCCACTCCCCCTGCATCGAGAAATTTGCTGTGCGCAGCGCCCATAGGGATGCCTCTGCCTTCGACACGCCGTGTTCACGTAATGCCATGTACGCAGCCACGCGTGGCGAGTATTCATACGCCTCGTTGTATACGTCAAGGATGTGGGTCGCTGTATCTTTGGCTTGGCCCCCAAACCGACCAGCACCTCGTAGTTTCTCGGATGCCCCCGTCTGGCCGGTGGCCGTGTGATAGGTGAGCAACCCCCCCTCCGCACGCATCTCGTCCAGCGCAGTCGCCACATCGGAATTCACATTCTTAGCCCCGGCGAGGATCTTGCCGATCGTTACGGGGTTGGCCACAGCTGCGTACTTCGCGTATGCGATGCTGGGCGCGGCGCCAAAGTCACCCGCCAACATCGAGGCTAGCCACTTGTGTGTACGATACAAATCAATGGGCGCAAATGTAGGGTTCAAACGCGTAAACATTGACGATGTACCCCGCGTCATAGCCGTCAGACCCTTGAGCGCAATATTGTCGCTCGGCTGCACCAGACTGCCAGACCATGCAGACACGTAGTTCGCACCCCGCTGACCACCATCAGCATACGGGTTGATCGTAAAAAATATCTGACGCACTTTGCCGCTGCCGTTACGCTCAGGCACCCGAGCAACGATGGTTGTCGAGCTGGTGTGTGCTGGCTCGTTAGCGTTCTTGGCAGACTGGGTCGCATCAAGCACGCTACTGTGATCGTACTGAATACCCGCATGTTTAAAGAACCGCTTGGCGTTGGCTTTTTCCTGCGGTGTGCCGTTCTGCATCTTGAGAAACTGACGCCACAGGATGTTCGCGCGATCCTTCTCGACCACTCGTTGGTTAGCTGTGTGCACATCAGCAATGAGATTGTCGAGGGGTGTCTCAGCCAACCCCTGACGGCCCTCGCGCAAGTGCAGTGACGGAGTCTCTGTTGGGGAGAAGCCCGGGGGTACATCAACCCACCCGCCAGCCTCGCGCCCGCGCAGGGGGAAGTAGTTCTGTTGCCCGTACATGTCAAGCACCCGCATCGCGCGGGCATCGAACTGTAGAGCGTCCTTGTTTAGTTGCTTAACGTGATCGCGGATTGCATCGAGTTCGGGCTTCGCTGTCTGCGACAGGAACTTGGCAGCCTCTGGGTGATCGGCCAGGATCTTGTTCGCGGCAGCATCGGTAATACCACCCATGGTCTCGTAGATCGGCACCGGGTTACCCTGTGCATCAAGCGCGCGATTGGTTGGTACCGCTACGAGTCGCTGTGCCAGGCGCATCCCCGTTGTCGGGGGTAACGTGCCCAACACCACCCGCTCATAGATCGACATGCGCTGCGCCTCGGCCGTCGGCGTCAATGCTGTCTTCCACGCACGGCCCACGCGGTTCGCATCAAGTGCGCTGAGCGCATTGGCCACGAGGTTCAGTTCCTTGTGCACCTTGTATGCGCTACGCCCATCCCCCTTATAAAATGCATTGAGCTTATCGGTAAACGGCTTGACGTGCTGTGCCCAACTCTCGGTCGTACCCGCCGCAACGCGATTGGCCATGGTCTCTGTGAACTTACCCGGTGATGTCTCCGCCGTGAACATGCCGCGACGCTCATCGATCACACTACCCGCGTTGGCGCTCTGTACCGCTCGCGCTGTCGGCAGATCAGCAAAGCTACCCAGCTCCTTGCCATCTTTGGCCACCACCGTATACCCGCGCTCTGCGGTAAACATCGGCTGCGCATACGCGGACAGTTTGCGTGCGACCCAGTCCGTCCATGATTCATTCGGGCGTTTGCGCATTGTGTTAGCCGCTGCCGCCGCGCGCTCAGGCGCGATCTTGTTCAGCACATCATCGATGCGTAGCGCCACGGTACGATACAGCCCACCGTCGGGGGCTGCAAGCAGTGCATCGGCTGCGGCCAAGGTCCGCCCCAACAGATTGTCATCGCCCGTCAACCCCATGATCTTGTCGAGCCCAGTGACCCGTAGGAACGCGTTGCGCACCCGCCCCCAGAACGACTGACCTGCGGGTGTCTTGAGATCCTTGAGCTGCTGTTGGAACTTCGGATTACCGTACGCCTCTGCCACAAACTCCTGCACGCTATCGAGGGCGTACGGGGTTTTGTCCGCCTGCAGACGCGCGGCGGTGTCGTTGTACACACTGTACAGCTCCATCACTGCTGCTTTCTGTGCCGGCGTCTTGGGATTCTCGATACCCTCAAGCGTTGCGGCGTGTGCTGCCTCATGCAAGAACACGTGCTCATCAAGCCCCAGTTCGGGGTGTAGCGTCATGGTCCGTGTCTTCGGGTTGTACGTCGCCGCTAGTGTGCCGAAGCGCCCCGAGTTCGCTACTGACTCTGGGGCACCGATACTAATCTTTACCGCCCCGAGCCCACTCTCCCGGAACCGCGCCGCAATAGCGCGCGCCAGTGGGGTGCTGCCCATCTGGGCAATAGCGTCCAACGCACCGTTGATATTATCGGAGCGTAGGGCAATAACAGCTTCTGCCGATAAGGGCACGCGGCGCCCCAGCGCAGTATTCTGCACCTCTGCTGCCAGCGCACTCCGTGACTCATCTCGTGCGGTCGCTACTGCTTCTGTCAATGCTTCGGACGCGATCTTGTCCTGGACTGCCAGCGCTTTGGTATCTCGTGTCAGCTCATCGGCTAGATGGATTGTTGGGCGCCCGTCGCCCACAGCGTCAGTCCATGCCTGTCGGGCACGAGCCCCGAGCTTATCGAATGCGACCGAACCATCGCTGTATTCCGACCACTCGGCTACTGCGTCAGCACGGCCTGCTGTCTTAGTGTCTGCGCGACCTCGGACTCCGCGCGCTTTTGCCGTGCTTCGGGCACGGGCAACTTCGAGAACACCTTGATCCACTCGTCCGGCAACACCAGCTTGTGGTCCAGCCACAGTTGGTGTATCACCATCACCTTGACCAGTGGTGGCTTGCCCTTCACGTCGTCCCGATTCAGGACTTGCTGGAGTGACATCATTCGGCGTCTCCGTCACGGGTTCTTTTTTTTTACCTACGCGCCGCGGTGTTGCGGGCGCAGTGGCAGCGGGTGCAGGGGCACGCATTGCACGGGCTTGAGCCACACGACTCCATTCACCGTATTGCTCTGCCGTCATGCGCCCGTTAGTCGCGAACCCGGCGGCTTCGAGCGCAGCAGCGTCTGCCTTTGATAGGCTCGCGCGCCCCGTGACACGCAGCGGGGCATCCACGATAGCCTCATCAGCAAAAACCTTGTTGATGCGGTCAGCAAACTTCCCCGTGAACACCGTGTCCGGTAGCTGCTGTACCGCCACACTCTGTGCGTCCAGCTCGCTGCGCTCCGGCGTCAGTGGGGTATCTCCCTCAGTAAACGACGCGATCAGCTGCTCCGCCTCCTGCTGCGCTGCCTGCGCTTCCGCCATCGTGACGGGTTTACCATCAGCGTTGACCATGTAGACCTGCGACATATCGGGCGGGCGACGTGTCTCGACCTGCTCCAGCTGTGTCGGCGCGGTTTCAGGGCGAGAACCCGTGCGCGGTGCGGCAGGCTCCTCAGTGGCGGTCATGACCCCCTCGGGGTTGCCGTCCGTTGACGCAGACTCCTGCACAGGTGTCATCTGTGGATCTTGGAACGGTGGTGTCATGCCCGGCGCAACAACCCCCGGTGGTGGGGCATCGAGTACCTGGTCACCGAACAACTCAGACGGCGTGGCGCCAAACGTAGCCTCGAACTCCGCAGGCGGAACCGTGTAGATGGACCGCATCTCCCCCGACTTGATGTCCTCCATCATGATCTCGTTGGGATCAGTCGACGTGATACCCATCGCAGCATACTCGCTGGCGTGAGGTGCTGCCGCAGTGTTGGGCACCGTCGTTTGCGTAGGTGCCGTCGCCGGGGTAGACTCTGTCGCAGACGGCGGCACTGGAGGCATGGCTGGCTCTGCCGTCGCCGGTGCTGCTTGGGTACCCGCCTGCCGCCGGTGCACCGCCCCCGCAGCACCACCCGGCACCACGGACATCAGCGCTGCCTGCGTTGCGGCTTCTGGCACTCCACGGTCGAGCGGGATAGTTGCCCCACCTGCGGCAGCACCCGCGTTGCCGAGCGCCGTTTCTACCGCCTCTTGCGGAGCTTCGGTAATTACTTCTTTCCCGGCAGCTTTAGCGATGACCTTGGCGTACCCATCAGCTACCAGCCGCTTCATCTCTCCCGCCGACATGGTCTTACCCAAGCTAGCGGCCATCTGCTCCACAGAGCCGTAGGTACCGACGAGCCCGCCGATCAGTGCGCCGAAAGCGACCTTACCCTGCGCCTCATGTAGTGACTGACGTAGCACACCTAGTGCATCACGTGCTGTCTTTTCATCCGTCTTGGCACGGATGTCCACATACACTGGGTCTGTCATCAACTCGGCTTCGGGGGCCTGCTGAACGGCATCGTAGATACCCCCACGCACTGCACCCGCACCCATCAATGCGCTGAGCCCTGCAATACCAAGGCGCCCAAGCCCTACCGCCCCACCAGCCAACGTCGTGACCACGGAGCCTGTGCCCTCAGCAACCGTTTTTCCGGGGTTACGCAATGCACCCTTGGCCGTGGTGGCTACACGATCCAATATCGACGGATCTGCCCCGAGCCCAGTGACCAGCTCTTGCTGGAACTTCTGATCGTCTTTAGCGGCGTCAGTAGCGTACTCAGTGTCGTACTTTTTCAGTTCATCCTCGAACGCGCGGCTCAGTGTAGACCCTGCCCCAAAGGCGTCCACAACCGACTTAGCCCCACCGAGCACACCTTTACCAAACGCGTTGTTGATGTCATTGATACCCGCCATGATCTTGCCGCCTGTCGACAGCTGAGACCCCGGCGCCTTACCCAGCACCGCCCCATATTCTTTCGTGAGGTTCGCCATGGTGGTAGCGATTGTGCCGGGTGCCTGGTTCTCGCGGATCATCGCGGCACGGGCTTGAATCAGCATCTCGTCCACGGCTTTCTTGCGCCCCGCGTACGATTGCTTCGACCACGCAGGGTCAGTGGCCAGTGCTTCGGGTGTGCGGATCCCTCCCAGTGACGCGGGCTGCACCAGCTCGATCGGCTTGACCGCGCGCTCCGCCTGCGCGGGGTTAGTGCTGGGGACAGTCATGCCCCCGGTGGTATCAAACGGGTTCTCTGGCGCGACCACCGTGTCTGCCAGCTGATCGTTGTACTTACTCAGCATGGCCTCGAACCCATCCGCCTCGCTGGCGGCGAGACCTTCGTAGGTACCGGCATCAACCTTGTAGAGCTTAACCATCAGCTTGTCCGATCAGCTCCTCGAACTGCCGCACCGTGTCCGGGTCGCGTTGTTTACCGTAGCTGGCAAATGGGTTCGTGTCGAGTCGACGCAACGTAGGCGCACGGGGTGCTTGCATGTCGGCTGCGGTCAGCGCGCCATCTCCTGCGCTCGGGCTCCAGTCCACGGTGTTCGGCTCGCCCATATCCGCTGTAGCGTACCCTGCAAACGGATTGCCGCTGTCTTGTGTCGGTGCGGCTGCGGGCGCAGGTGCCAATTCGGGCAGCACAGGTGCCCCGCCTACTGTGGGGCTGGCAGCCCGGCGCGAGACAGGCGCTGCACGGGATGCATAGCGGTACGCGGGCGCACCAACCTTCGTCATGCCATCAAGAAAATTACGCACGTACTCGCGTGTCTTCGGGCCGCGACCAGCGCCACCCTCACCTGCGAAATGAGACACCGCGATCTCGGCAACACCACCCCGTTGGTATGCTTTAGCGGCATCTGTTGCCGCGGCCATGATCGATGCCAATGGGTCCATCGGGTCAATACCACGTGCTTTTGCTGTGGTCGGCCGATACTGCAGCAAACCCTGCGCGCGGGTCTTGTCGTCGAGCAGTTCGCCCCGGGCTTTCGCATTGAACGTAGACTCCTGCCCGGCCAGCACGGTGACCGCTGCAGTCAGCAACTCAGCAGGGACGCCCGTCTCTTTGCTGACGCGTGCCGCCGCCGCCGCGATAGGGGCTGCATATTTCTTGCGCCCCGGACTGTTCAATACTTTATCCCAGTCGAATGCCATTATTGCACCAGATCCGTTCGATACTGTTCGAGCTGTTGAAGCAGTGAATCATACTGCGCCTGCGCCGCAGTGATCTGACGCACATCAGCGCCCTTCTCCCGCAGCTTCATGATATTCGCTTGCACCTGCGCTGCCTGCCGCTGCACCCCCTGCGCTAGTGCTGTACGAGCACGGGTCTCGGTCGCATAGTCGCGTGAGTCATTTCGTGCGTCCCCGGCAGCTGCGCGTGCTGCCACAGCCCCCTGCTTCGCGTCGAGGTTACCTAGCGCCACTGCACCTGTTCGCTGATCAATGGCCAGCGCGCGACCACGTGTGTAATTTGTGCCTTCCTCCGCCCGACGAAATGCGGCGCCGAGATCCGGGTTTGCCTTCGGGTCAAACGTGGAACGCAGCATACTCATCACGGTGTCGATGTTGCCGCGTGCGCCCTCCATGGGCACATACGCTCGCATCTCCTGTGGGTTGTTCGAGTCGGCCGGGATCGTCGTGGCGCGCATGATCTGATACTGCCCTTCGGCATCAGGCACAGGTTCGATCTGCAACCGCCCGCCATCGAATGCCTGGTGCTGCAGCACTTGATTGATGGTACTCGGATCGTACTGAGCACGTGCCAGCACAGCACCACGTGCTGCCTGCAGCTCAGGGAGGAATCGTAACTGGTGCCGCGCAAGCCCGCCATTCTGCTGCATGTAGCGTTGGATAGCTGTCGCGCGCGCGAGCCCGCCGATCTCGGACGTGTCAGCAACTTCCTCGGGGGATAGGCCCTCGAACGCACGTCGACGCAGTGCGTCGTAGTCATACTGATCCTGCAGCTGTGTCTTGATCTGCGTACCACGGAGCTTGGCATTCTCCAGATTCTGGGTCAATACTTCCTGACGCAGGGGCGCTGTCTCGTCGAACGCGCGTAGCTGTCGCTCGAACGAATTCAGCTCCGCATCATTGCGTCGACGTGCATACGCGTTGTTTTCATCCTGCGCGTTCTGGTCGATACCGTATTCGGCACCGCGGGCGTAAGAGAAAAGATCGAAGTTGGCCATTAGAATCCTTGATCTTCCTCGCTGGAAGCCCAGCCTACACCACCATCGGACGCTGCGGGTACCCCCGGCTGCGTGAGTTCCTTGCCGGTAACCGGGGGGTTCACAAACCCCGTGACATTCATGGGATCGTCCATCTTCTGGTACCCAGCAACCCCGTTACGCTGGATGAAGTCAGTGACCCCCTGTGTAGGGTCTTCACGGGCTGGTGGCTGCCGCCCGGCATCGAAATTACGTGTCGACAGATACCCAAGCATCTGCCCTGCGGAGTTCACCGCACTGGCCACCGTCGCACCACCAGCCGCCATACCCGCAGCAGCAGAGCGCGCAGCTGCGCCTGATTGATCCAGCAACCCGCGACCCATCGCGACCATGCGCGCCTTGTTGTCGATGAGTTGCTGCTCTTTGAGATCGGCCCGGCCGTCCTCGCGCGCACGTGCCGTTGTGATCGCATCGGCCTCGACCAGTGCCTGTGCTGTGGCCAACTGCCGCTCGATAGCGACTAGCCCGCCCACGCAGTAGATCGGCATGTTTCGTCGTGCCTCGGCACGGGACTTCCCGAATGCCGTGGCCACATCATTTGACGCTCGGGCAGAGACCGTCTGATACTGCGGCACATAGGCCGGCTTGGCCATAAGCTCAGAGAGCAGTCGCAGCTCGGCTGGCAAGTGGTTGGTGCGCCATGCATCATGCAGCTCCTGTGATCGCTGGCTCTGCTCTTTCGCGATCCCGTACTGCTTGTTGGCAACGTTGTATGCAACCGCCGCCTGAACAGCAGCAACAGCAACAGCGGCGGCCGCCTGTGGGACGCCTGTGCTCATTCAGGAAACTCCAGCAATAACTCTGCGGGGACGCCGCCGAGTCCTACGAAGAAGTCTGCCGCTGTCGTCCCGCGCGCCATGGCTAGCAGCTGCGCTCCTGCACCGGCAGCAAACGATTTGGCTAACTGGAACATGTCAACTGCGGGATTGTGCCCTAACCCGCGATACGCGGGGGTAAGGTAGGTCTGATTGATCGTGACTTGCTTACGCCCCAAGAGGTTAGGCCCGACGAACAGCACCATGAACCCGATCATCTGGGCGTCATCGCGCGCAAACACCACCCGCAGCACACCCGCTGTGGCCGCGTTACCCAGCATGTCGATGTTGAGCCCTGGCAATGGTACGCCCATCACCTCCTCGTGCATCGCGCGCACAAGCGGCAATGCCTCCTCCAGTAGCGCAGGGGTGAGGTTGGCTTCAAGGGTTACACGTGTGCTCATCCGGCCAGATCTTTCGTTGTGGTAGCGAGGGTATCAGAGAACACTTCCGCCGTACCGTAGAACATCGCCGCCACGGTGTCCGCCCCGATACGGGGCAGACTATACGCGCGATTGTAGGGGACATCCCGGTCAAGGACAACGACATCGTCGTGCTTATGCCGCACCGATAGCTCCCCGAGGGGGCTGCGTGCCACAGTCGCCACGCGCCATGCGAACTTCGGCCCCGGGCGAAACGCCAAGCTCTCCCATGAGTAAGGCATCCAGTCCGTGCCATCGGCCCATTGGTGCACCCCGTCTTGATCCGCGTAGAACAAGGCCCCATGCTTCTCTGCGTGCATCGCCGTCGCACGCAACGAGAGCGGCATGAACTCGTCTGCCGCTTCGAGTGTAAACACCCCGGTGCGGATCTTGAACCGGAACGCATAACGTGGTGACGACCCATAGTAGTACCCGTTGAACACGGCCCCCACCATTTGGTGTGGGTAGATCGCCATCCAGTCTTCATCCCGGATCAAGGGGTATGTCGCCACGGACACCGCGCCGTTGTTGCCGAGAATGACGAGCCCCGTCTTCGACGCATAGATCACGCCCCCCGGGAACACGGCTACTGACCGCGAGGCCACCACCGGCAATGGGGTCATGATGCGATTGGGCTTGCGCAGCCCGCCCGTGTCCAGCAGGGGCAGGATGTACGGGCAACCGTCAGTGAGCACGAACCATGCCACGTCGTTGCACACGATGCGTTTGGGGGTGTCCCCGAACCGGGTGTAGTAGTCGACGGGGAACGCGTGCGTGGCGAAGGGCTCGCTGAACGCAACGTACCCGGTGGAGGGGCTGATGCCCGCCAGCACATTGGCCTCTGGGCTGAACGCGATCGAGGTCAGGTCTGCGGGCGGGGGCTCATACAGCAATGAGTCCGCCGTCATCCCCGCAGACACCCCATCGTGTGTGTACGATGAACTGCCAGGCACCACAGTGCCCACGTAGCGCCACGCTGCCTGCACGGGGTTACCCCCGCGGGCGTCCTTGCTGCCGACGGCGGTGACGTATACGTTGACCCACTGCACTTCCCACGTGGCGTCAGGCCACACGATACCCGAGATCATCCGGGGTGCCCCGATGTTGGTCTCGATCCGATTGGACGGCGTGGACAGTGGGCCGAGCTGGTTCTTCGCGTTCACGTACGCATATGCGTAGGCCACCTCCGTGCTGCTCTCGTCCTGCACCACAGAGTTAATGGGTATCGCCGTCGGCGCGTACGTGGGGGCAGGAATGCCGAGCCGGTGCCATGTTGGCTCGGCCCCAGTGTCATCTGTGTACTCAGGGTATGGCGCCACCCCCGTGCGGAACAGCGTGTCACACCCAACATCGTTGTGCGCCACGTACGCGGGGGTCTCACTCGTCAGTACGCGGCATCCGTCGACAAACAGGGATGCGCCGGTCTCCGTCGACACTTGACGCGGTGCGCGAAACGGGGCTAGGGTGCCTCGGGATACATCGACATTAAGCGCATCACGCGCATACACCGTGCCGACGGCTTCCTCTGGCGCACTGGGCCAAACGCCGCCATACTTGTTGCGTTTGATGCGGGGCACAGGTTACCCACCCTCGCCGACGCAGTCGCTCACCGTGCCCATGTTGTCGACCGCCGAGATTGCTGACGCGAGATCCGGGAACGTCTGCGGTGCAATGGGGCTGGCGGTACCGCCGATGTTCAGCACATACTGCCCGTTAACGAAGTCGATCCACGCAGCATAGGGGCCATTGCATAGCCCCGGCACGTAGGTGGTGTACTTCGTCTTTCCGAGCGTGCTGCCCCCACCATCAACCGGGGCGATCGTGACCACCCCATCAGGGGTAGCTGTCACGATAATTAGTTCTGTGGCATTGTTGACCACCTTGGTAACCAACGTCAGCGGCGTTGCCGTAACTTGCCCGTTCGTGACCGTCAGCCCGCTGACTGACGCCGTGGCGCCGGAGATCAGCTCGGGGGCAATCCCCAGCCCTCCGTCGGTGCACTGCAGTTGCCCGGGGATCAGCGCGAGCCCGATGCGGAACGGGTTGGACGACGACCCGCTACCCTCCACCTTGACGCAGTTAGACCCGGCTTCAATCAACACGTCCGAGGTAACGCCTGCCTCCTCACCCACGGCAGTTTCGACAGGGCAGTCCACGGCGAACGAGTGGAACACGTTGTCGCCGCGGCGCAGCCCGATGATCTTGCCCCCACGTACAGTGACAGTGGCGTTAGGGTACGTCCCGTCAATCAACGTGCTCGATGTCTTCGACGCGCCGGAGCGACATTGATGACACTCGCACCCAGTGCGCTTGGAACACTTGCTCATACGTTACCTCGACGGATGCGGAGACTGCGCGTGGAATGATCTACGATGGCAGATAACTTGCCCGCGTTACATGCGGCGTGATACGCCGTCATCTGACTACGTGATCCCGGCATCGATGACCACGCATACCCCACCAGGGCCTGCAGCCGTGCAAGGGTGCCATGCACGATGGCCAGCTGGTACCGGTTCCACAAAATCGGGTCAACCTCAGTGGCCTCGACCGTGGGGGCGACAGCCAAACGAAGCACAAGTCCGCCGGGGTACATCTGTGTCGGATGGCTGGAGAACCAGATGCTACGATCAATCGGGTTGTAGTGCGCCGTGCGCGTCCCGCACGAGAGCGCACACTTGTCCGTCTCCGGGCGATCTAGTTGATGCTCCTGCCCTGCGTACCGGTACGACGTGAGTGCAATCAGCTCGTGATTTTCGGGGATGGCTTCGGCGAAGTAGTAGTCGGGTACCCCCGGCTCAATATCAACCGTGTACAGTCGGTGCACCGCCTGCGTCCGCGTGGCAAAGTCCCCGAGTGTCTGTGCGATGTAATGACGTGCGACTGCCTCGGGCACACCGGGGGCACCGAGGTAGATGTCAGGCAGCCACTTGTCAATCGAGATCACGGTTTAGCAGGGCTTCGGTTTCTTGCCGGGTGCAGGTTTCTTACCCCATGGTGGGGCGGGTTTCTTTTTTCCGCTCGCGTTGCCGGGGCAACACGGTTTACGCTTCTTGCCGTTCTGACGTTCGATCACTTCAAGTTCTCCTCGGGTTTACCGTACCCTGCGCGCTCACCCCATGTGAGCAACACTGGGACCACAGCAACGACGACCCCAAGCGGCCAGAACACGAACAGCAGGGCAACGCCTGCAGTCAGCATCGTGGCGCGCAGGGCCATGCAGTATGCACATTCTGACCAGATCAAGTAGTCCATGACCTTGGCCAGCCATACGGGCACCGTGACCCATTTGGCGACAGTTTGATACAGCTTACGCAGCACGGGTATTGCTCCTCGGCTGTGGCATGGTGGTGTCTCCGTGAGATTCCTCGGAGTTTAGCACTGCCCCTACCAGCTGGAAAAATGTTTGTTTGTGTCCTGCAGCTGCGCCGGGGCCACCGGACGCCGCTGCCGCAGGGATCTCACTGGCCAGTGCACGATACATCGCCCACTCACGGACGATCTCGTACTGTGCACACTGGATCTGGGTCATCGGCTTGTCGAGCGCGGCCAAGGTGAACACCGCCGCCACCGCACAATTCACCGACACCGTCATGTTCACGCCCACCGGGGCCGGAGGGTTCACGAAGAACGACTCGCGGTCGGTGTCAGAGAGCCGGATGCTGGTTGGAAAGTACGCTGCCTTGATCGGTGCTACGCGTCCGAACGCCGCTGCCGCGGTGCTGTCGACTGGGCGCTGGGATACCTCCACCAACCCGGTCGCGGTGTCTACCCCGACCACACCCACCAGCACCCCACAGTCAACCTTCTGCTGCGCGCCCGGCACCAGCGGTACCGTGATCGTCGTGGCGAACCGTTTGGGGTTCAATGACATTGCCAGACACGCGCCGGCCGTCAGGTACTCCAGTAGATCTGGAACTGCCCAACTGTCCCCCCGGGGATCGTTAAGATCCGAGGAGAGCGTGCGCAGACGTTGGCGCAGAGAATCCATAATTCGGTACCTCGGGGATGCCTGTGTACACGGGGGTCATTGGTTGCACGACGGCAACAGATGGCGGAGCTACGGGTGCAGCTAGGCCGGGGTAAACGCTGAGTGCTACACGGAGCCCGGCAGCACGCACTTCGGGGGACACCACCTGCTTACCCGGCAATGGGTGTGCCCGCTCATCGTACGCTTCGAGAATGTCACCGGCTGCACGTGCTGCCTCATTCCACACGTACACGGCCATCGAGGTCTTGTTGTAGACCAATCCGTGTGCTGGGCATGGTAGTTCCGGCTTCGGCTTGAACCCGGGGATCGCCTCCTCGCGACCGGGGGTCGCAGGGAGCATGTTGTTGGAGAGCATGAATGAGTTCCTTTTCTCAAATAAAAACAGGGTAGGAGTCGCCCCCTACCCTGATCTTAGCACCGCTGTTTAGGCGTGCCTAGTCGATTGACGGGAACATCGCCGCACGGACCCAGATGCCGATACCGAACTTGCCCTTGCTCAGCGTGGTGAACGCCGGGTTCGGGATCGCGGTCAGCGTCAGACGGATCAGCGCCTGCTCGTTCACAGCCTGCGTGGCGATGGGGTTAGCCACTGTCAGCTGGCCAACCGTGGCAGTCGAGTACGCAGAGCCGATTGCCCACGCCGTGCCAGTACCATCGGTACCCGGCGCGTCATCGGTCGTCACTGCATCCTTGTCGTCGTCCACGGTGAACACGGTGCCGTTGTTCTCGTACGTACGGTCCAACGCGGGGCCGGTCGTCGAGTCATCCAGCATCGCCATGTCGAACGCGAGACCCGCGATCGGTACGTCCGTGTAGACACAGGCACCCAGCACCAGCGATCGTTGGGGCACGACAAGCACGTCCCACGTATCGGCGATGATCGGTGTAGCCATCGACAGGAACTTACTGCGTTCCGGCGACGGACGCGAGAAGTCAACTTCCCAGCAAAGGAAGCCGCCATCGCGCGCCATGTGTCCCGCGTACTTGAGCGGGTTGCGACCCAGCGCCTGAGGTGCGCCGACACCCGGGGTCATCGCGGAGAAATCTGCGATACCACCACGGAAAAGTTTTACGTTTGCCATTCTTGTGCTCCTCGATTACAGGGTTGGGTTGACGACTGCCATCGCCCAGCCCGTAGGTTGCACCGTCTTGGAACCGTACACCATCAGCATCTGGTACTCATCCCAGAAGCCTCGGCTGGCCTGAACGATACGCGACTCGATGATGTCCTCAGCGAACATCGTAGCGTCACGGCGACCGGCCAGGATGATGTCAGCCGTCGGCGTACCCGGCTGATAAACGGTTTGGTAGAGGTCGAAACCTGCCACCTTGTTCGGGGCTTTGCCGGTGATCTGCGAGGAGCAGTCCACACAGTTGCCCATGGTCAACGCGCTGGAGAGCGGGCTGTTTTCGAGCAGGTTGTAGACGCGCGGGCTGACCGTCACGATCATCTTACCATCTTCCCATGCACGTGCCTCAACCAGCACGAGCTGGAGCAACGTGAGGATGCGGACGATGGTCGCGGCTGCCACAGCTACCGGAGCACCCGTGGTGCCGAGGCCGATGTTGGCTGAGTCCGCACCTGCTGCGGTGCCCTGATTGCTGGCCGCGATCTCGAATGGCAGACGCGTCAGCACGTAACGGTTCAACAGCTGCTCTTTGTCCTGTTGGACGCTGAGCATGACGCTGGATTCCCATTCGGCGAACCGGTCGCAAATCTGTTTCTTGTCCTGCTTGTCGAGCTTGATGGCGACATAGTCAGCCTCGCACAGCTCGAACGTGAAGCCGTCGAGATCGACTTCGCTCGGAATCAGATCCTGATTGCGTTGATACGGCTTCCAGCGAACCACTGGCTGCCGGGTGAACTGAACGATCTGGTTACATTTCGTCAGCTCCGTGTCGTAGTCCATGTACGTGATGTCAGGGACCAGACCGTTGTAGAAATACCGGTACACGAAGCGCTTGGCGTAACCGACTCGGGCGAGTGGGCTGCGGTCAAGGCCGTTGTAGCCGGACGTGTTAATGAACGACATTGCTTACCTCGCCTTAGTCAACTAATGTGCCTGCTTTTTCTGCCCGAGCCTCAACGTCCATCAACCGCGCCATCTCTGTGCGGTTGCGTAGGCGTCGAGCCTCGGCCAAATCACGGTGCAAGACTTTCCGTGACACGGTCTGTAGCGAAGTACCCCCCTGGCCAACCTGCACACTCGACGCTGCCGCCGAACGTGCTGTGACCGCTGTCGTATCCGCTGTCTTTTGATAGCGCGCGACGAACCGGGCGACTTGGTCAGCAATGACCTCCATCGACTGATCGTCCCACGCCTTCATGAGCACTGAGCCCACGCGTAATGTCGTCCCCGGAGCCAGCTCGTCGAGGAACCCGACAAACTCCCGAGACTTGTGAACCTTGCGGAAGTTGATGCCGAACCGGCGGTCAATCTCCGCGAATACCTTGGACTCAAACTGTGTCTTCGACACCTTGGTGACCATGTCAGCCGCGCCGGCAGCAACACGTGTGTCAACCACACCCAGCAGCTGCTGGGCTACGGTGTACACGTAGCTGGTGATCGCGGGTTTCAACACCGCCATCACCTGATCAAACGCCTCGCGCGGCATCGCATCAGTGTCCACTGGGTCCACGTCAAATGAGGGCAATTCCAGCCCCGAGTCAACGTGCTGGTTCGCCTTGAGCTGCGCGTTCTCACGCATCAAGCGTTCAATTTCGTTGTCCGCTGTGGTCAACGCGCGCTGCGTGCGGGTGAGTTCTTCATTGCTTGGCGCCGTCGTCGGCTCATCCCCGTACGTTAGCCCGAGATCCGGGCCGACAACTGGTGCTGCAGGTGCGGGTGCCGGGGGCACATCGGCCACAGCATGAACGGGCTCGGCCGGTGCCACATACGTGGAGGGGGGGATGCCATCAGGCAGCGGGGCAACGGGTGCCGCCACTGCGTCGGGCACGGGGCCAATGGGGTCATCCCGGAAATTGCCCTCGGCGGTTAGCCCGGCGTTTTCCATTGCGGCCCGGAGGCCCGGAGGAACTGCTTTTGGCATGGTTGCAACTATCCTTTCGTCATCTTGGTGAGCTTGTTCCACACAGCCATCTGGCTGCAATAGGCTACGCGCTCGTCGCTCGGCAGATCAGGGCGACCTGCGAGATCCGCCGCCTCCTGAAACTGCGCCTGAAAAAATTCCCGCAGTACGGCAGACGCCGTCGGGTGCCCGCAGAGTTCGCGAAACGCGTGCTCCTCTGCAGTCAGGTTGTTACTCGCTGGCTGCGCCATTGAGCTTCGGCTTCGGGACCGGCTTGGTTGGTTTGGTCAAGCAAGTGGTACAACCACCCATGGTGCCACCGGAAAGGGTGCCGCCCCGCCCACTCTTGCTGGCTGGTGGGGTGAGGGGTCGCACCGCGGTGCCGCCCGGAACTGGTTTTGGAATCTTCATCGTATCGCTCATGGCGGCACGCTCCTAGTTAGTGCTGAATGCTCTGCAAGCCCGAACGCTATCTGACCGCAGGGATACTGTCAACTGAGGGGTTCTTACCCCCGTCTATCGGCGAGGTCGTCCTTGGTACCAACGCCACACCCCCCACGCAAACAACCCGACTACCGCCAATACCACGACGATGCCCCCAGCTAACAGCAACAGGACATCATGGATTAGGGCTTCTGATCCGTGCATTATGGGTCTCCCGGTACTTGTTGCATGCGCGCTTTAATCCGTGCCTCCGCCCCATAGTTGGGACACTCCCCCATAACCCTCAGTTCCTTGTTCCATCGTTTGCAGGTGGACTCGATGTAGAGGAGGAGTTCGTCGACTTGGTCTCCGTTGGCTTCGGCGGCGTCAAACGCTTCGATGGCGTAAGCACGCGTTTCGGCGGCTGTGTCGATGCACTGGTTGGCAAAGGAAACGATGGGCTCACAGGCACCACTGTCGCCGGGCACCCGGAGATCAATAGCGTCACGCAGACGCTGAGCATCAGCAAGAGCATCGCGCATACGCTGCGTATGATCTGCCGCAATCTGTTTTTCACGGGTCACCACCTTGGCTCGATTGGTAATGGCCTGCTCTGCGAGCCGGGCCAAGTACCGGTTGTTGATCTGGAGTTCTGTCTCAAGTCGGGTCTGGCGCACCTGCTGTGCGGCCACCCGCGCTTCCCATACCGCGCGCTCTTTAAGCTCGCCTTTGTGGAGCACATGGTTGTACCCCCACCACAGTCCGCCGATCACCGCTGCAATGCCCGCGAGGTAAACCCACAGCCGGTACGTTGCGAAGAACAGCTTGATCGCAGCCATTACGTGGGCACCTTTAGGTCACGCACGCACACGTCGTACACGCGCACGCGCCGATTGAACAGCCCCTGAATCCACGTGCCCCGGGAGTACACGTACTCTTTCGTCTTCTCGCATGCGTCAACACGCCGGTCGGCCGCGATTAGTTTGGGGATACTGTTGTTGCACACCAGTCCGGCGCCGACGTTGTACGCCAGATCCAGGTACGCTACCTTCTCGCCATCCGTCAACCTGTCCATCGAAGGCACACACTTGCGGATGATCACATACCGCTCAAGTAGCCCTGCGGCCAGCTTCTCATCACACTCTGCGCGGGTGTAACGCGGGCGGATGTCTTTCGGATCGGTCTCACCATAGCAGTACGTGGTGACCTTGCCGATCGCGTCCCAGTAAGGCTGTAGCGATAGCCCCTCACTGGTCCCAGTCACCGTGATAACCGTGGCCGCTGCGGCCGTGCCCATCACCATGGCGAGCTTTGCTTTGGCACTCATTTTGCGGGTGGGGGTGTACCATTGACGAACGCCGTGATGATGGCCCACAGCGCGAGGGTCGCAGTGGCAATGTAGCCCACGTACTTGGCCACACTGCCCACCCACTTGAGCACCTTGATGGCGCCCTCTACGCTCTGGGAAAACTCCACCAGCGCACTCGTGTCCGCCTTCACCTGATTGGTGACCTCGGTGTTGGTCTGGATCTCGGCACTCAGCTGATTAAACATATTGGCTCCATCCTGTAACTCCCCCTCTACCCATGCCCGCCACTGCTCGTCGGTCATGTTGGGTGGACGCGGGCGCAGAGAGACTGGTTGTTTGGTATCGGTCACGCTAGCGTCCTTATGCTATGGTGACTGTTTTTGTCGTTGTGGCGTACAGAAAATCTGTACCCGCGTCGGGCAGCAGCTGGAATGTGTGATCCTTCGTGCCGACAATAGCGGCAGTCAACTGCCCGATAATCGTAACGTCGCTTCCTGACGGCATCGTAGTCAACGTCACGCCCGCAATCAACGCCGCTGTTGTAGCTATGCTTGGGCCTGACGCTCCGCCTGAATAGGTAAGCGCCCAGTTAGTACCCGCATCCACCAGTCGCCCGAGCGTGATCGTCAACTTCACCTGGGGGTTCGCCACGTTGGCAAAGCCTTCATTCTTTGCGTACAGTGTCCACGTACCATTTGCACCTAGCAGCAAGCTGTCGGGGCCAGTGAACGATACGGTGGCACGTGAGATATTCTCCATTGCCCGCGCTACTGCGGCAATGAACGGGTTGTTCGAGAATGAGATACCTGACGTTTCGAGCGCTACGAAAGGCACGGGTGTTTTGACTACGCCCGCCGCCGTAGTGCCATTGGTAAACGGCCCCACTTGCATGCAGTCGCCGCCATCAAGCGTAACGAGCCGCAGGATGTCTGTGCCTGTCGGTTCATCGTTGACCGCGTTACCCATCGCACACACGTCAGTTGGTCCGGCAGGGCCAGTACCTCCTGTCGCACCTGTGGCGCCAGTCGCACCCGTCGCACCTGTTGGCCCCGTGCCTCCTGTCGCACCCGTCGCGCCAGTCGCACCCGTTGGCCCTGCCACCGTGCTGGTCGCGCCCGTGGCGCCGGTTGCCCCTGTTGGCCCCGTGGCACCCGTCGGCCCTGCTACTGTGCTGGTCGCACCCGTGGCCCCTGTGGCTCCGGCAGGCCCTGCTGGCCCCGTAGGCCCGGTCGCACCGCTGCCGGCCCCGCCGCCACAGCAGCACTGGTACAAGGAATCTGGTAGTGCGTACGGCCCCAGGTACTCGAAGTACATGACCACCGCTACGCCCATTGCCTCCTCGGGGAGCGTGAACCGGTACCGCTGGCCTGCAGGGAGCGCAACAATCGTGGTGGTGTCATCAAGCACCACCGGGGTGCCACACGGGGCATAGGGGGTATAGACCGCCGACTCGATCTCCGTGACACTGCCGGGGCAACACGCACCTGCCGCGAGCACCACGTCCTGTTGCGTCTGGTACACCAACGCCACCTCGATCTGCAGCTCCATACCCTCGGGGATAGCTGCTGCCTGCACCACCAACGGGTTGTTGGTTGCCTGCACGATCTTGACGTTGTCCTCGGACTGAGGACTAAAAAGCAAACGTTTGTCGATGGGCGCTTCCGCCCCCGCCGAAAACGAAGTGCTCATTGCCGTGCTTATCCCGCCCATGTGTCATCTCCCATCAGATATGTCGTAAGCATACTACCGTAACCCCCGCGCGCCAATAGTCATAACGCCGCCAGGTACGCGATCATCTGCGTGCGTTCTTCGGGGCTGTGCGCAACGTTGTAGAGGACAACTTCAACAACTTCGATGTTCGATGGGCTTGCGCCTGCTGATGATGCGGCGAGCGCAAACGTTGCCCATGAGTCACCAGCGGCATCATCAGCCGTTTCTGTTCCGTTGATATTGATGACGCTAGTTCCGCCACTCTGCGCAAAACCTAGGCTCGCAAAATCCCTTTCCTCTGCATTCCCGTTGGTTGCGTATGGCGTTGCGTCACTGTCAATAAGAGCGATGTTCGGTGAGCTTGCTGACTGAATCAGGCGAGGAAGTGAGCTACTGACGACGCGAGCGCTTGCAGCCCATGCAACCTGCTTGAATCGCAGGTAAATGGACACTGTTCCTGTTAGTCCGCTCGCCGCAATCGTCCCGTACTGCGTCGTTCCGTTGAATGTGACCGTCGAGGCGCCAATCGTGGGTGAACCCACAAGAGTCATGTTACGCGCGTTGCCGGAGGCATCCGGCCATGAAGCGCCCGACGCCGTGCCCTTACGCAGCCAGATGGCCATCCCCGCAATAGGGGTAAGCGCACCCGCCGCGCCAGTAACCCTCGGGGCTAGCGGCGAGCGCAGTACGCTCCGCAGTGGGTTCTGCAATGGCGAACGTAAGCTCATTAGGTTGTGCGGTCCACGCCAAAACTCGATGCTGTTACGCGCCGGACAACCCGGTACGTCCCCGCAGCAGCCAGCACTTTGACAGGCTCCTGCGAACTGATTTCCCCGAACGGAGTGTATGAGTTGTCTGACTGTTTACTCTGTATGCTGGCCGTCTGGCTCATCACGAGTACCCCCCGAATGCTCAGCGTGGTGCTCTCCCCCGCCGCGAGCGTGAAGTCCCCTGAGGGTGCTTCCGTGATGCCGTCCGCAATGATTGAAGTGGTTGCCATGTAGTTACCCTGCTTTCATTCCGATGAACTCGGCAGTCGCCGTGTCCTTATTCAGTGTCGGACTATACAGCCACGTGCCCGCATCGTCCACCATCTCAATGATCTGTCCCGGCGCGGCCTCGGTCTCCTGCCCGCCAAAGTTGCCACCGTTAAGTGTGATTTTCATACCCTACTCGCTATAGTGTTTGTCGAGGTGTGCTGAGCCCGTGACCACCTGTGACGCCGTCGCTGCGCCCGACGTGATACGTGCGATGATGTGCACAAATGTTCCGGGCTCCACGATGGCAGGAACAGCAAAGTTGGTCCGTATCGTGCGGTCCCCGATCTGCCCAACTACTGCATTGATCGGGATTGTTATTGACCCCAGATACCGGCGCCGGGGAGCCCGCCCGCCCGTGGTACCGTTGTCAGCCGTTGCCAGTGACACCGCCGTACTGCCTGTACCCAGATAGAACCGTACCGTAGTTGGTACGGTAGCTGAGTTCGCCGCTCCTGCGTTCTCAAGCTCGATCACCGCCCCGTAAACGATAAGGTTCTGCCCCCGCACTGCGGCGGAACCGGCAGGCACCTGATACGCGAAAAGGGCGTAATCTGTAGCTGCTCCTGCGACCGCTGCCCACTGGAAATTTCCATCAGGTAGTGTGTACCCGGCCGCAGTATTACTGAGCGTCGCGGAAGACGGTACGCCAGAGTTTGTGATACCGGCAGCTGCGGCTCCTGTACCTAGGATGTTGTCGCCAGAGTTACCCATCATCGCCATACGCACGGCATACGGGGCATCGACCTCTCCGTCACCGTAGGTAACACCCCACTTGCCAATGTGCAGCTGCGTGAACGACGCGAGTGCCCCCGATCCGTTCGATAAGTACGCACCGAGTCGGAATGCTCCGAACGCGAGCATGTCACCGTTGGACGTCGGGCGGTTGATGGTGGCAAGCAACACCTTGTCAATGTAGAAATCGACAAAATACTGACTGATGACGATCAGCGCCATGTGGACCTGGTTTGGCTGCGCTGTAAATCCCAATGGTGTGGCCGCGACCGAACCCCCGCCGAGGGCGTTGAAGTTCAACACTGCCTGCCATACACCCGCCGCTGTACATTCGATGTAAAACCCGTCGTCGGCTTGCGCGGTCGCGGAAGCACTCTGACGTACCCCGCCGATCCGTATCACCTGCCCCGTTGCCGGTGCCGCAGTGAGTTTGAATGGTAGGTCGATGTACCCTGACATCGACGGTCCGATGTTAAAATCGGCATATGTTTGGACGCGGGCGTACGCGTTAGCCGCCAGGGAATTACCAGTATTTAACGCCAGCATGCCCGCAACCACCGCAGAAGTCATCGTGGTGGCATGTTGTTGATACTTGCCGAGGTGTGTGTTGGCATTATCCGTGAACACGAGGGTGTCCACCCCCACGCGAGTCCTGTAGTCATGGCTCACGTCAATCGAACGTAGCCGACGCGCCAAGCCCCCGACACCGTCGTGAGACTCCCCGTACGGCACAATACCGCCAACCTCCGCCGGGTCGGACACATCTCGTAGCCGCACGTGCAGGTTGTTCTGCGTTACACCGGCCCCTGTGGGGCTGTTCTGGATTTCTAAATCTGCGCCCATGATGTCACCCTACCCAGCATATTGCCAGTTGATGTTAAATTGTCCGGTCAGCTTCTGCATGCTTGTCACATAAATTGTGAACCGGTCTGCTGCTATAACGTCGCCGACGGTGACGCTCATCATCGTGGCCATCAGTCGATGTGTTTCTTCATTGTGTTTCGCCGTCGGTATGTCCGCGGCAACCTGCGCGATCGGCTTAGCCGATGCTGACATCAACACCTGCCCCGTCACCTGCACCGATGCTGCGTTCTGCCCCGGCTGCGCGCCAAAATCAATCACCGTGGTACCGTGGTACATCACCGCCGCGGCCCCCATCACGCCAGTAGCCCCCGTCGCACCGGTAGCCCCTGTCGGCCCCGCAACCGTTGACGCCGCACCTGTGGCCCCAATAGCACCCGCCGGGCCTGTATCCCCCGTTGCGCCTGTCGCGCCTGTCGCACCCGTCGCACCCGTCGCACCTGTTGCCCCTGTGGGGCCGGTAGCGCCTGTTGCACCCGTCGCACCCGTCGCACCTGTTGCCCCTGTGGGGCCGGTAGCGCCTGTTGCACCTGTAAACCCGCGCGGCCCTCGCCCGCCCATCGGGCCTGCTGGTCCTGTGGGTCCGACCACCGGGTCACATGTCTCTACCAGCCCGCCATGAGAAATCGGTGTACCTGAGTTAAAGCTCATGCCTCACCTCCGATAGACTGATTAAACGCTGGGTTACTCGCCGCCGGTTGCGGCATCGGTACCCCCGGTGCTGCTGTGGGGGATGGGGTAATGCCCCCCGGCTTCAATGGATTTGCTGCGTACAGATCCACTGGCAACCCACGCATGCGTGCGTAATCGATGGCCATGTGTTGCACCAGCTCCAACGGCAGAATCTGTGCCTCGACCATCGGGAGCAACAACTGCATGTCCGCCGAGAACGTGCTCGACTGCAGCTCTTTCTCAACGATGCCCTCCGGCCCTTTGATCACCACCTGCGTATCTCCGCGAATCGCCTTGTCCTTCTCGTGCCGCAGGTTGTAGTTGTAGTTGTAAACTCCGATCGGCGTCAAGATGCCCGTGGTCCAATTCTGCAACGCGAGCTTCAAGCCTTTGAGCGCATTGCCATAGACCAGTGCCATGCCGTTGAACGTACGCCCGAGGGTACCTACCTGGCTTTGCCCGTGACCGAAGGATGGGATGCCGAAAATCTCATCGGCTTCCGCACGCGTCTTGTCGAGCGACGACATGTACGTCGACCCGTTGTTCGGGATGTCGATGAAGTCGACGATCTTGTTTTGCGAGGAGCCGCGGGCACGCGTTGGGTCATCCTCGATCAGGAATACTTTGCCGCCGTAAATGTCTGTCGGCTTGTCCGTGAACCGGCTCACTGCCGTGTAGTTCACCGCCCCGATAGGCTTGGATGAATCTGCGTTGTTGGTGGTCCAGTCGCGATAGTCCGCGTTGGCCTTGCGCTGCTGCGAGCGCAGAATCTTCTCGCCACCAATACCCCAGAACGATGCGCCGCGTGAGTGATATGACGCCTGCCAAACCGGGCGCTGATGCATCTTGGCGTCAGCGCCTGAGAACACCACGGTGCGGATACGCTCATTGCCCTGCCACGTGATCTCACACTCATACCACTTGTTGGGGTCGAGCTGTTCCACGCCCTTGGCCTGCATCAGCTCTTTGCCTGTGAGCACCCCGAAGTGCGTGAACTGCGTGACCGTGTACTGTGCCCCCATACCCGCCATTGGGTCGGGCACCGCCGCTGGATCTGCTGGTGTGATCACCGCTGTCGCGGTATCCGTCTGCCCGCCACGCGCTGCTACATCCGCGTGTACGGGGCTGCTCGCGGTCTCACCGGCTTCCTTGTTTTCAGCCAGCGCGTCCATCGCCGCCAGCGAGCGCCGAACTGCTTCGGCATCGTAGGAGTTGTACTCAGCCTGCTCGGCAAACGACTGCTTGGTCAAGTGCTCACGCACCACAAAATACGTGCCTTGCTGCGTCGACACAGAGTCGCGCGATGGAAACATGTCACATGGGTGTGGTGCTTCCCATGTCGAGATGATCTTGGTCGCTACCCGGGGGTTACCCTCCCCGTTGGCGGGCCACTCAAGGCGGGACACCTCCACACGCCGCTGGCGCATGAACGCTGTGGGGAACATGGTGAAGTAGGGTAATGCGTCGAGCTGGGCCTTGTCGAACCCACCCTCCTGGAACTGATCACGCAACAACGTGGTGTGCGCCGCCGCGGCTTCATTGGCCAGCCGGGTAACCTCGGCCTTGCCCTTCTCACGATACCGCGCCGCCGCTACTGCGATGCCGTCAACATTGATGCCGCCATCAGCCCATTCGTCGTACATCTCCTCTGCGAGGCGCTTGATCTGCGCGGGCGGCAGCTCTGGCTTCGGCGTCGGCCCGACAGTGATCGGCATCTTGATGACGTTGACGATGATGTCGTAGATGTGCGCCGCGGCCGCGTGTGTCTTGGTTGACGTGAGCGGATAGTAAATCAGCGGGTCGTCCTCGTCCGCGCTGGCGAGGTACTTCTCGGTGAACTGGTTATCCCACGCGCGCACGCAGTTCTGCAGCGTCTCCTCGATGGTAAGCCCATCGACCATACGCGTTGTCACTCGGTGAGTTCTTGCGTCCTCCAACCGGCGCTTCACAATCTGGAGCAGCAAGTCAGACGAGTTCACGTTATCCAAACAGCTACTCCTGTACGATCAGGCCAGTTGACTCAGGGAATACTACATGAAAGGACAAAACGTGCAGTGTCCCCTGAGCTACTGACTGGCGAAGCATACCAGTCAGCCCCCATCTGTCAAGCTGCTGGTCGCCGGCGCTGCTCTGGTTTGACCAGGTTGTCGTTGGCTGAGCGGGCGTCGCCGTAGAAGTAATGGAGGCACGCGTACTGCAGACTGTCCTGTATGTCCGCGATGGGGCGCACCTTGTGTGGACGGGGCTGCGCGTTGCCTGTCCGGTCGTGCTTGTAGATGTAGCGACCCCGCATGCCTTGGCGCAGGATCTGTGCTCGCGGCCCAAGCAGCAACAACCCCGTGCGCAGGTAATACTGCACGACGTTACGCCGCGGCTCCCACAGATTGGTGGGCGCGAGCACCGCGGTAAACCCCGCTTTCACAAACAGATTCTGAGCTGTCAGGTGATCGCCGGATCGTTGAGGGTTAGACGGATCGAGTACCACGACCACCGGGCAGCCCGGGTACTCCTTCTCCAGCAGGGGTTTCAAGTCCTCTTCGATGAGCGCTTCGAGCCCCTTCTCCGGGTCGTACACTTCATCGAGCGCGACGAGCTTGCCGAGTCGCAGGCTGCGCTGCATCACCACCATCGCGGGGAACGTGCCGGACGAGTCACACCCGATCACGATCGTGCGCCCATGCTGGGGTGTGACCTTCTCGTCTTCGTGCCGGCTGCGGTTGTACTCGCGGAACACCGGTGTGCCCTCGACGTTCATGCCGAACTCGTTCAAGATCAGTATCTTGATCTTGTCGTCCTTGCCCTCAAGCCCGGGCAACATGTCGAGCCAGTAGTTGTAGCCCTTGTTGTGCAGGCGGGCATACGTCGCGGCCGGATTCGGCTTGTACTCGTAGCGCTGCGTCTCCTCGTTGTAAGTGCGCGTGAGCGCGCCCGGCTGGTCGATGATCTCAAAGGCATCCGGGAACTTCGGCGCCGTACACTCGACCATGGTGTAGACCCAGTTGGCTGTCGGATCACACTTCGACAACCCCTCCTCGGGTTTATTGGAGTCGATCACCACACCAGACCAGTAGTCGGGTCCGTTGGCAATGGTCTCGTCCTCGCTGAGCCCGAGCTGCCAGCGCGCCGGGTAGCGTGACATACGAGACGCCACCTCGTGATAGACCCATGAGGCACAGGTCGTACCCTCATTGATCACGGCGTTGGTGAACTCGACACCGCGCAGCTTCCCGAGATCATCCTTGTGCTCCAGCGCCAGCAGCACCGCCTGCCACTCCATGCGGGTGCCATCAGGGAGCTGGGCATTGATGTCGATGGTGAGCAGGTCCCCGTCCTTGATGGTCGAGATCCCCCCAAACCACATCTTCCACGTCGCGAGCCACGCTGATTTAAGCTCCGGGTATGTCGAACGGGTCACCAATGTGCGCGAGCGCCGCACGCCGTCCGTGCACGGCCGTATTTTCTGGGCCTTGTCGAGCAGGAACGCGCCGATGTGCGATGTCTTGGCGGAGCCCACCGGCCCCATTATGACGATCGTCGGCTTGAGCGTGACATACAGGACATAGAGGGATGGGTCGGCGATGAACGTGGGTTGACTCACCACTTGCTCCGATCATTCGTGACGCTCACCCAGTCAGTGGCGCCGATGTCTATCTCGTCTGGCTCGAACAACTGCTTGGACTCCGCCCCCTGAAACACCTGCACGAACACACCGTCCACGGTCACGGCCGTGATCAGTCGGATAGCCTCAACCCCGGACTCCACCGCATTGATAGGTTCTCCGTCGTCGCCCTGGATCACGATGGGGCGGCAGAATATCTCAGACGCCCGGCGCACCACGCCCCCGTTCTTCATGACGGTGATGGCTTGCGCCCAGTCGAACTGTGGCCCGATCATCGGATCACCTGCCCTTCGATCGCTGGGGGTGCTGGGGGTGCGGCCGGCCCGAGCTGGAAGTTCAGGGACAGCATCGCTGTCGGCGTTCCCCCGGTCGGCTTGAACTTGGTCGAATACAGTCGCTCTGCGCACCACTGGGCATGCGTCAGCATGGCGGCCGCGGCCTTGGCTGCCCCCGGTGACTCGGAGCTGCCGGAGTCGAGCACGTCGCG
>ERZ869921.199-NODE-199-length-39733-cov-65.350900_pt1 | contig 39733 bp, 41 predicted proteins | sample MGYA00579310_ERZ869921 | MGnify/ENA primary metagenome ERZ869921 (study PRJEB32216, sample SAMN09231816) | wastewater metagenome | place: USA: Maryland | collected 2016-06-21 | study: EMG produced TPA metagenomics assembly of the PRJNA472060 data set (Reclaimed... | reverse complement strand
GGCGCCCTTGACGTCACGTCCCGCGACATCGAAACGATGCTCGCCGTCGCCGCGGGCCACCACACGGTCCGCTCCATCGGTCGCGCCCTCGGGGTGGCGTCGCCGTCCACGGCCCACAACCGTCTCCTCGACGCCCGAGGCGCCGGACTCGTCGACTGGACCCCCGGCCTCGACGCCACGATCCACACCCCATACCGCCTGATCGCCATGGCTGAAGGTGGCGTGCGCGTCGCCCGAGCCCGCCCGGGACCCTCGAACGTGGTGCAACGGCAGCCCGACCCCCTCCGACGACTCCCGAAAGGTTGGCGGCCGTGACGAGCTGGCGACGCAAATACCGGGCCACCTCCGACTACGCGGACGGCTACACCGACGGCCTCGACGGCAAACCGGAACGCGACGGTGGCAGCGTCACGTACGTGCGCGGCTGGCGTGACGGCAGACTCGACCGCCAGACCGCCCAGCGCTACGGCATGGGCTGACCCGCCCACCCCGCCCGTTAGGATCCACCACATGAGCAACAGCCGCAGTACCAAGAACGGCGGGAAGCCCACCGACAAGAAGACCGGCACCGTCATCAAGCTGTCCACCGCAGGCAAGGCCGTCCTCGACCACCTCGACGCCGTGGAGATCGCCTCCCAACACATCGAGCTGGCCGAATACCGCACCCCGTACCAGAAGGCGCTCCGAGCGGCCCGCAAGCGACTCGGGGAGGACCAGGGCGCCCTCGACATGCTGGAGACCCTCCGAGAGCAGGGCCTTGACCCGCTCAAGCCGTTCCGCGACGTCTGCCGCCCCACCGACACCGACCCGAAGGATCTGATCCGGGTGCTCCTCGAAGCCGGGTGGCTCGACTCGCCGGTGAACCTGTCGAAGAACACGAAGGACACCCGCTACCGGTTCACGATCGGCGACGAGCGCGTCGCCAAGTTCAAGCGGGGAGCGCGGTCCGGGTGAGCTGACGCGCCCACGACCTAGCGTCGCGACATGACCACTCCCATCACCGCGCCCTCAACCTGGGCGCCCTTCACCCAGTTGGGCGAAAAGGTGCTCGCCACGTTCATTCAGGTGTTCCTGACAGCGTGGCTGGCCGCCGACACGTTCGACTTCACCGGATCCCAACAGTGGATCGTCGCCGCAGTCGCGGCATCGGCAACGGTGCTCGCCAACGGCATCCCGGAGACGATCGGCCGCGTGCATTACGCCGTGGACGTCGCCTACCGGCTCGCGCGCACCTACGTCGTCGCCTTCCTCGCTCTGTTCGGCTCGGCGCTCGCCGTCGCCGTCGTGGCGCCTGGTCAGACCGCGGTCGACCTCGTGGCCGTTGCGGGCTCCGCTGCGGCATGGGGCGCACTCCCCGCCGCCCTTGCGTTCGTCAAGTCTCTGGCAGCCCGGTACGTGGGCAACAGCGGCACCGTCGCAACCGCGGCGCTCCTGCCGGTCCGTCTCGACGTGCCACCGTCGGACTTCGGTGACCCGCTGCCCCAGGCCGCCTGACCCGACACCACCCTCCGTCCGGTCCAGGCTGGAAGCGAGCCCCGGGGATTCCACGGCCCCCGGGGCTCGTTCGCGTGTCCACCCCTGCCGGTACGATGCCGCCCATGATCGTCACCATGAACGCAGGCGAACGAGGGCTCGTAGTTCCCGTCGGGGCCGACATGTGGGAGGTCCGCACCCGCGGCCCGGCCCCGTACCAACAGATCGACACCGACACCCACTTCTTCATTCTGCCGCCGTCGGTCAACCCGGACACCCCCGGCTGGATCGACCACGCGGTCGGAACCGAGTTCGTCGAGGTCGGCCAGTTCGGGCTGAGCTTCCTCGCCACCGACACCGGGTTCCGGGTCCATCAGACCGGCGAACAGTTCTCGGCGACCATCGTCGGCGAGCTGGTATTCGGGAACCGCACGTGAGCGTCGACGAAGAACTGCGGCCGCTTGGCACGGCCGAGGAGGTCCGCATGATGTTGGCCGAGGCCGGACACCCCGACGTGCCGGTGAAGATGGCCGTCGAGGGTTGGGCGATCCCGCTCGGCGACGAACCCAGACAGGCACCCGAGGGGGTTCACTGGCGCATCACCCAGCTGATAACCCAGCGCTACAACGACCCGGACGGGTCATGGTGCTGGGCCTGCTACCAGGCCGGGTACGACGCCGACGAGTGCGAAGCCGACTTCCCGATGGCCCAGGATTGCGGGCGGCACCGTGGTTGAACCCGCCGACCTCCGGCTGTACATGCTGCCGTCCGACACCGGGGCCTGCCGGTTCTACCGCTCGGCGCTCCCCGCGTGGACCCTGGCCGACGCCGGGGCCGACGCCATGCTCTGCCAGCACGAACGGTTCCAGATCGAGCCCGACGTCCTGGCGGACCCGTCCCGGCTCGTGGTGATCCAACGGGCGATCAAACCCCGCTACCAGCAGGCCATGCGCAAGTTCAACGCCGAGGGCCGCCCGTGGGTGTACGACTTCGACGACGACTTCTGGGCACTCGACGACTCCAACCCGGCCAGCGCGTTCTACAAGAATCCGATCACCCGAGGGATCCTCGACTGGATGGTCGAGAACGCGACGGTGGTCACCGTGTCGACCGAGCCTCTCGCCGCGACGGTCCGGGCCATGTTCCCCGAGGTCACGGTCTACGTGGTGCCGAACGCCCTCCATCTGTCGGCGATCGCACCGAACCCGGTAGACGATCGGCCACACACCGTCCTGTGGCGCGGCTCGCAGACCCACATCCGCGACGTGCAGATCATCCGCTACGCACTCAAGAAGCTCGACCGCATGGGCGTGCGCATCGTGTTCGCCGGAGCCGACTACCGCAAAGAGCTGGGCGTACCGAAAGCGGTCCTGCTCGACGACCTCCTGCTCCGCCACGAAGACGAACGCTGGCGCACCGAAGCCAAGGCGCACCGCAAGGGCGGCCGGATTCAGCTGAGCCCCGACGTGTACCTGGAGGCAATCCGCCACGTCGTCAAACCGACCATCGCCCTCGGCCCCCTGGTGGACACCCGCTTCAACGAATCGAAATCGGCGATAGCGGCAATCGAGGCCCACGCCACCGGCGCCGTGCCCATCTGCTCGGACGTGCCCGCCTTCTCCACGTACCTCCGCGGGCTCAACGCTGGGTTCCTGGTGCGCAACAACGAGCACGACTGGTGGAACGCCATCCGCGACGTCCTCGACATGACCGACGCCGAACGCCAGACCATCGTCGACAGGGGCGCCTCGGTGGCCGAGATGACCTCGACCACTAGCCTCATCCCCACATACACCCGTGCCTACGGTGCGGCCAGCGAAGGGTCCTGAACATGCCGACCACCGTGAACAAGGCCGAGTTCCCCAACTACTGGTGGCACTGGCAGGACTGGCCCGTCCCGACCATGCCGGACATCCCGGCGGCCGAGGTCCCGTGGGGCTGGGACACCAAGGCGTTCTGGCGCCAGGACGCCACCGGCAAACCGGTCGACGCAGCCCGCACCGCGGCGCTCAAGGCGGTCGACGTCCCCGTCGGGGTCGCCGCCGGTGGCCCACCGTGGGCGGGCTCGACCTACGGCATGCCGTACCACCTTTTCAACCCGCAGACCCGGCCCAAGAGCGTCACCCGCATGCTCGACACCTCCCGGGAACCCACGTACGGCCCGTGGCGGTGGCAGCCGAACTTTCCGTGGGTCGGCCGTGACGTCCAGTACGCAACCGAGGCCGTGCCGCTGCCGAACGTGCTGCGCCGCGAGGGCGACCCGGGCAACTCCTCCGACGCCCACGCCTACCTCGTGGACACCCCGATGGCCGCCCTGTGGGAGCTGTACCAGGCGCAGCACCCCGGCTGGACCCTGGCCCCCGGCGTCGAGTGGACCGTGTCGCACTCGGGCGGCGGGCGCGGCGTCGTCCGCTGGGACACCAGCAAGTCGTGGCTCGAACCCGGCCAGCCGATGCACGGGGTGGTCGCGACAGGCGTGCCGCAGTTCCCGATGATCGGCCGCTTCGACGAAGTGCTCGCCATGAAGCCGGGCGCCACCACCGGGCTCGGCCACGTCATGTTCGGCGTGCTGCCCAACTACAACCCGAAGATCGAGGGCATGGCCCGAGCGTCGGACGGCTCATCGAAGGCGCACCCGGTCTACGGCGGCACCATCCTCCGCATGAAGCGTGAGGTGGCCCTCGGCGTCCCCGCGGCCTCCGTCGCCCGGATCGTGGCCGACACCTGGAGCAGCCACGGCTGGTTCCAAGGCGACCGCAACGCCTGGGGCAAGGCCGACACCGACGGGGTGGGTTCGTCCCCGCTGTCGATGGACCGCCGCTGGTACGAGGGCACTTCGACGATCAAAGGTCTGCGCGACGTGCCGATGCACACGATCCTCGGCGGGGTGAAGCGGCCGATCCTGCTGTCCGACTTCGAGGTGATCGTCGCGAACAGCTAGGGCTTCGGCGGGCGGCCCGGCCAGCCGAAATATTGGGTGTGCTCGGCGCCGAACAGCTCCTCCATGGTCCGTTTCACGTACCGCTGCGGCCGCTGACCGCGGACCCGCTTGGCGAACACCCGGCCACCGCCCGGACGTGAGCTGATCCACGACAGGGCCTGCGCCGTCCGCGGGGTGATCCACCGCTTGAGCGGCCCGTACAGGCCGGTGCCGACCTCGGGGAACATGGCGTGAGCTTCCCGCCAGTGGAACCGGACCGTCGGGTTCTGGGCCGGGAACCGGCGGCGCACGTCGAGCGAATCAGCGAGCCCGCCAGTATCGAACGGGGTGGTCGCCTTGCCGACCGCGGTCCCCTTGCGTTCCACCTCGCGCACCCAGCCGTCCGCCCCGTCGCGCCGGACGTACGTCAGGAACTCCGCCTTGTGGGAAACGACCCGGCCCGCCATGACGGCAGGCTAGGCCGTGGAGGGCTCCAGGTCGCTGGCGGACGTCCACCGCACCACAACCCCACCACGGTGGTCGGGGCGTGCGGTGGTCTCCCGGTCGGCGACACGCTCGGCGTGCGCCTCGGTGAAGCACAAGGCGAGAGCGTCGACGGCCCGGTACCGGCCGTCGCCCCTCCACAGGTAGACGCCGTGGAGGCCCTGCTCGACCGTGAGGGGCGCCCCGCAGCCCTTGCACTTGCCGGAGGCTGGCCCCTTGCCGGAGGTGACGCCGACACACCGGACGACGGACGCCCGCAGCGGGCAGTAGTGGCGGGATGCGAGCCTCACGACGCCAGATCCGCCAGATACTCACCCCGAGCCTCACGGGCGGCTTCGGCGCCACAGTCGACGCACAGCTCGTCGCCGTAGCGGTGGTCGACCTCGTTCTCACCGCAGTCCTCGCACCACCAGAACCACTCCGTCTCCCACCCGAGCGAGCAAGCGAGGGCGACGACCTCGTCGACCGTGTCCTCGGTGACGTCGAGGTGGATGTAGGTCCGCTTGAACGGCGTGGTGTGGTCGAGGGACTCGCGGAGGGAGACGCCGCGGCTGGCAATGACTCGGATGGGGTGAGTGGTCGTGTCGCTCATGTGTCTAATACTGCCGGATGGCGGAGCTGAAGTCAAAGCCAGTCGCACCGGCACGGCAGATGGCCGATCGACTCGTTCGCAGCGAACACGTCGACCCAGGCCACGGCATCGGCGAGCGACACGACGTCAACCCCGTCGATCACCTCCCACTCCGTGTAGTGGTACGAGTGGCAGCGGGCCTCGACGACCTCCACCCCGAGCGTGTCGCCGTGGAGCGACGGGCCGACCAGGATCCACGCCTCCGTCGAGCAGCAGTCGTAGTCGGACACCTTGAAGCCGATCACCGGGGCGATGCTCAGGCCGCGCCGGTCGCCCTTGGACATCTCGGCGAGCGGGGTTGGGGTGGCGGTCATGTCGGGTCCGTTCGGTGTCGGCGGTCGGCATCGGCGAGTGCCTCCAGGGCTTCCAGCTCCCGTCGAGTGATCCGCAGGTACTCCAGCCGAGGGGACGAGTTACGGCGGACGCCGCGGAGGCGGTCCACGACCTTGCGGCCGTCGTCGGCGGTTGGCCTGCCCATCAGAGCGCCTCCCCGTTGCAGTCGTACACGGTCCCGTCCGGGCCGACGAAGTAGGCCGTGAGGCCGCGAAGATCCGGCAGTGGCATTCCGTCCGTGATGGCACAGATGCCGAAGACGACAGTCAGGCGGGCTGGGTCGAAGTAGTCGCCGTCCTCCCATGTGTGAGCGTCGCGGATGTTGTGCTCCACCCGGTGCTCCCGCAGGTAGCGGATCAGGCGGACGAGATCGTCGAGGTCTGGGCCGTCGGCCCGCTCGGTGATGACGTGCAGGTCGGCGGTGAGAGTCACCTCGATGACTTCGCACTGGTCAGGGTCGATTGCCAGCTCCAGTCCCACTGGGATTCGGAGGATCGGCCACCCGTTCTCGGGGTCGTACCCCTCATGCGGGTAGGTCTGTCCGGCGAACAGGTCGTAGTCGGCACGCGTCTCCTTCATGCGGACGACGGTGGGCTGGTCTGTCGTGGGTGTGTTGCTCATGTGAGGGATACTACACGACAGGTAGGGCGGGTCAAGGACCAACGCCGGAACCCGGCCGATTGCGGGTCTACGATTCCCCGCATGACCGACACCCCGACAGACCCCACCTCGCCCGCCTTCCCGACTCCCGTCGAGCCGCCGTCCTCGGCAAAGGACGGCCACAAGTGGTTCCAAGGTCCCGCCGGTGAATGGGTCGAGGTGCCCGACGAGTACACCTTCGGCGCTGACGCCGCGAACCCCATCCCGGTCGTCATCAACGGTGAGGTGTTCTACGCGGCCAACCAGCTCCCGCCCGAGCTGTTCGGCCAGCTGCTCGCCATTCACGCCACACTCCCCAGCGAAGAGGACCGCAAGGCCGCGGGCGCCGACGGATCCATGCGGACCATCGAGGTCATGGCCGAGATGACCGAGCTGTTCCTGCTCGAAGAGTCCGCGTTGCGCATCGCCGAACGGTTCGGCGACAAGGAACGCCCCATCGGCGTCTCCCAGCTCATGGACGTGTCCTCGAAGCTCATCAATGAGCGCTACATGCCGCAGAACCCGGAGGACGGGGCGAAGGAGGACCCGGCCCGCCCTACGCCCGCAGCGTCCGCCTAGCCGCCTGGATCGGCCAGAACTGGTCGATGCTGCGGGGCACGCTGCTCTCCGAAGGCGCCAACCTCCGCACCGGGGCCGGGGCCGACCTGCTCGACATGGCGTTCGCTGTGCTCATGCGCCCGCTTGCTGGGCACCCGGACAAGGCCGCCGAGTTCATTCGCGACACGCTCGACATCCCGATCCCGGGCAGCAAGGCCGGGAAGGTGTGGCAGGCGCAGACGGTCGCAGCCGCAGCCGGGCTCGACCTGGCAACGATCGCACGAATGGCGGCCGCCGACGGCGAGCGTCGCCGCAAAGCCGCCGAGGAAGCTGCCACGGCCGAGCGCGAGGATGACGGGATGACCGAGGACGGGGAGGTGGCTGAGTGAGCGGCATCATCGCCTCAGCAATCAGTGAGACCTCCCTCGACCTGACGGGTCTCGAAAGGGGCATCGAAGCCGCAACCGCACGGTTGCGCGCCGCCGTTGACGAGTGGTCACGGATCGCGGTCGTCAACGTGCAGGTCGATCTGGATACGGCGGAGGCTGAGACCAAGTTCGAGGCGTTCATGGCCCGCATCCGGGGCCGATCGGTTGACGTCGACGTCGACATCGACCGGGACCGGGTGGCCGACGCCGTCAACGACATCGACAACGCCGTCGACGACGTCAACGACACCCGGGTCAACTGGCGCGACATCTTCGACGGGCTCCCCGAGGTCGGCGGCGACATCGAACGCTGGCTCAACACCACCACCGGTGAGATCCGCGACGGGTTCGACGGCATCGACGTCCGACCCGACTTCGACTTCGACGTCGACGAGTTCCAGGCCGGGCTCCGCGACCTGCTGGGCGACCTCCGGTTGTTCCAGGACGAAGCCAGCGACGGTATCGCCGTGCCGGTCGAACCCGAGGTGGACCGCAACCGGTTCCGCTCCATGTTCGACGGCCTCCAGGGCGACGTGCGCTCGCTCGCCGAGCGGCTCACGGAGCGCTTCAACGCCACCTTCCGCGGCCTCGGGGCCGACGCCGACCTCGACCCGGCCCGCCGGGCCGTGCAGGGCCTCGGCGACGACTTCGACGACACGTTCGAGACGGCCGAGTCCGGCCTGTCCCGCCTGTCGTCGCGCCTCGCCCAGATCGGCAACCGGCTCCGCGGCTCGACCGCGACCTTCACCGTCGACTCCGACGGGGTCGCCGAAGCGGTCGTCCAGGCCGAAACCCTGACTGCGGCAATCCGGGCCGTTCCGAACCGGGTCCGCACACGGTACGAGTTGGACGGCCTCTCCGGCGCCCTCGCCGAAGCCCTTGAGATCCGCACCGTCATCGCGTCCATCCCGAACCGGGTGCGGACCGTGGTGGACATCGACACGTCGTTCATGGACAAGCTGCGCGGGTTCTTCGGCGGCGGGTCCAAGGCGGGCGGCCTGGGCGGCCCGCTCGCCGCCACCGAAGGTGCCCTCGGTGGGCTGGCCGACGCCGCGCAGGGGGCAGTCGTCGGCATCGGTAAGGGCCTGGAGGGGCTGTCATCGGTCGGCGACTCGGTCGCCCCAGCTCTGAAGCAAGTCGAGTCCGGCGTGGACAACGTGTCCAAGTCCGCCGACGGGCTCAGCGGCAAGTTCGGGAAAATGGTGAGCAGCCTCGGCCAGAAGGCCGCCCTCATGTTCGTGCTGGTGGAGGCCCTCGGCGCCCTGGTGTCCTCCATTGCGGCGCTCATCGCATGGCTCATCCCGCTGGCGGCCGGTGCCGTCGCTGCGGCCGGTGGGCTACTGCTGCTCGCCGCCGCCGCCACTGCCGCGACGGCCGCCGTGGGCATCCTGGCCGTCGCCTTCGATCCGGCCACCCTGGAGCTGCTCAAGAGTCAGATCCAGCAACTGAAGAACGCCCTCAACACCCTGCTGGCGACGTCGCTGGCACCCGTCAAGTCGCTCATCGTCGACCAGTTCATTCCCGCCCTGTTCCAGCAGTTCGGTGGCGTCATCGCCGCCCTCGCGCCGTCGGTCACGGCGACCCTTGAGCCGATCATGGACGCCATCCTGGCGATCATCCCGATCCTCGAATCAGTCGGTCCCGTCGCTGTCGCCACCGGGCAGGGGATCGGTCGACTCCTGACCACCTTCGGCAAGTTCGCCGCGGCGGTGGACATCGGTGCCGTGGTTGAGCAGGTCAACGCCTTGTTCGGCGCCCTTGACGGCACCCTGGAACTGCTCGGTCAGTCCGGGCTGGCCTTCCTGCCGATCCTGACGAAGATCCTCGAACTGTTCGAGGGCCTGGCCCGGCAGTCGATCGGCCCATTCACCGAGATCATCGCCACCTTCGGTGCGGCCCTGCCCGATTTCGCTGACAGTCTCAACAACATCCTGGAGCCGCTCGGTCGGCTGGCAGTCATCGGCGGACAGGGGTTCGCGGCCCTCGCCGGATCCTTCGACGAACTGTGGGGCATCGTCCAGGCCGTCATCCCGGGCCTGAACTTCGATGTGATCGGTGTCGCGTGGCAGCGGATCCTGCCGACCATGGCCCAGACCCTGGAGCGCCTGTCGCCGGTTATCGAGCGCATCGGCGAGAACTGGGTCCGGTTCACCAAGGCCGTCCTCACCGACAGCTTCGTCGAAGGGCTGGCAAGGGGGTTCGAGACACTCATCATCGTCCTGGCCCACCTCACCGACCTGCTGGTCGGGATCGCCCCGGCCCTCGCGACCTTCTTCGAGGTGGGGTTGGCCGCCGGGCGGGTCTCGATCGCCGTCATGGGCCTCTTCGCTGCCACCATCTTCGGCGTGGGTGAGGTGCTCGCCCAGGTGGTCGATGGTGTTCTGGAAGTCATAGCCCTGCCCTTGCGGGGCCTCGCGTCCGCACTGGAGGCGCTCCCGGATCTGGTGCCCGACGGCTGGGCCGACGTCGCCCGTGGCGCTGCGGACGCCCTCGGTGGGGCTGCCGATGGCGTCCGTGACTTCCTGATCGAAGCCCGCCAGGGGGCTGTCGACGTCGCGGCCTTTGCCTCCGGAAGCGAAGGGGTGGCCGGGGCGTTCGACCTCGTCGGCGACGGGGCACGGTCCTCCGCCGGTGAACTGGATGACTTCAAGGTCACGCTCAACACGTCGCTCGGCAAGCTGGAACTTGTCGGCCCAGCCGCCCGTCGGGCCGCCGCCGGGCTCGCCGGGGTGCGCAAGCAGTTCGCCAACACCATCCCCGCCGTCGTCGCGCTGGGGGAGGAGCTGCGCAAGCCGTCCGACTTGCTGGCCGCCGGGGTCGACCGGGCCAAGGCCAAGCTCGGCGAGCAGGAGAAGACGGTCAAGGATTCCGTGTCCAGCATGGCGGGCGTCAGCCTGTCCGGCGTGTTTGCCATCGACGACGACGAGGTGGCGGACGTCCGGGACAAGGCCAAGGAAGTCTCCGACGCCGTGCAGGAGTTCCTCGGCCGCGGCCGCCTGGCAGAGTTCGTCGAGGGGTCCGAACGGAGCGTGTCGCAGGCGCTCGACAAGCTGGCGCGCAGCCTGCAGCAGAAGGTCGTCAACATCCAGCGGCTCAAACTGGTCGACTCGCTCGGGTTCTCCGACCTGGCCGCCCAGCTGGGATCCCTCGACGCGGATCCGGGCGTGCTCGGCAAATACCTCGACCAGCTGTTCGGCGCTGGCACCGCCACCATGGCGCAGGAGAACGCCCGGCTGGCCCAGCTCCGGGGGGCGCTCACCGCTGGGTACGCCGACCTCGGCCCCTCCCTGTCCGCGGCTCTCGGGGAGGACTTCGGTCAGGAAGCCAACGACAAGATCAAGGACACGACCGACAACATCAATGTGGCCCTGGACAAGCTGGTCGGCGACGTCCGGCTCAAGGCGGAGAACATGCGCCGGGTCGCGGCGCTCGACGCTGCCGGGTTCGGCGCGCTCGCCGAGTCGCTCGCAACCCTGAACGCCGATCCGAAGGCGCTGAAGTCGGCCCTCGACCAGCTGGCCGCCGGTGGCACCGCCGCCTACCGCTCAGCGAACGGCCGCCTCCAGGCGGCTGGGGATGCCCTGGTCGCCTCGCAGGCCACCCTTGGACCCCGACTCAAGGAAGCCTTCGGGGTCAGCGGCGACGACGCAGCGGAAGGCGTCGAAAAGAGCAAGGTCACCATCGGCATGGCCCTCGAAGAAATGCGCCTCGCCGTCAAAGAAAAGATGGACGCCGTCGCCAACCTCAAGAAGTTGGAGGAGAAGGGCTTCAACGACATCGCGACCTACCTGGCCGGACTCGACCCCGCTCAGATCAACCAGTTCTACAACGAACTGGCCGCCGGGGCCGAAGGTGGGTTCGCCGTCGTCGAGGCCCAGCTGGAGCAGCAGACCACTGACTGGAAGAACCAGCTGGTCGGGCTTGACCCCGAGATCGCCGCAGCGCTCGTGGCGAGCGGCGTTCTGACCGTCGCCGAGATCGAAGCAATGGGCGGCCGGATCACCAACGCCATCGACGAGTTCCTGGCTCTCCCCCCGCCGAGCGAATGGGCGCTGTTCGGTGGTCCCGGAGTCGGCGCCAGCCAGGCCGAGACGTTGGCCGGGGAGATCGTTGCCGGTCTCGATAAGGGGTTCGCCCAGGTCGAGCAGTCGGCGCAAACCCGAGGGGAAGCCGTCGGCGCCCTCTTCACCGAAGGTATCCGCGCCGCCGTGATCGGGGCCGAGGTCGACACCACCGCGGGCCTCACCGAGTCGGTCGACCGGATCTTCGCTGGCCTCGCCACGGCGGTCCAAATCCAAGGAGAAACCGCAGGCAAGGCGTTCACGGGCGGCCTGTCCGCTGGGATCACCGGCGGGGAGGTGGACACCACTGTCGCTATCGGTGACGCCGTGGAGCGCATCTTCCAGGGCCTCGAAATGGGCAAGGGGTTCACGACGCCGGGGACCATGGGCGGCACCATCGGTGACCTCTTCGGCTCCAGGATCGTCGCGGCGGTCATCTGGGCGGAGGCCACGACCACGGCCGGGATCACCGGTGCGGTCGAGCGCATCTTCGCGGCCCTGCAGACCGGCACCGCCTTCCTGGTGGCCGGTGAGGTCGGCAAGGGCGTGGGCGTCACGTTCAACGACGGAGCCGTCGAGGGGTTCCGTACCAGCGCCACCCGGGTGACCGACTCGGCACGGGCGCTCGTCGTCGTTGTCGGGACCACCGCCTCACTGGCAGCCCTCGACGCTGGCCGGACCGCCGGGGAGACCTTCGGCGCCTGGTTCAGCTTCGGGTTCGCCGTGTCGGCCCCGGACATCACGGCCACGGCCACCGGTGTGTTCGACGCACTGGTGGCCGCCACGAGCACTCAGCTTGTCACCGCCGGGACCGACGCCGGTGCCCGCTTCGCGGCTTCCATCTCCATCGGGTTCACCAACGGTGCCTTCGGTGTCGCGGTGGCGATCAGCACCCTGATCGACTCGACCATCCGCGGCGTGGTGGCGACGGCGGTCAAGAAGTTCACCGACGCCGGTGTGTTCCTCGGGCTCGCCATGGGCGCGGGGATCAGTGACGGGCTCGCGTTCTCGCTGGCCCTGGTCAAGCTGCAGGCCATCGCCCTCGCGACCGCCATCCAGGTCGCCATCCAGCAGGCGCTCGGCATCAACTCGCCGTCCCGCGTCGGCATGGAGATCGGCGCCTACTTCGGTGAGGGCATGGCCCTCGGCCTCGCCCAGTCCTCCAGCCTGGTGGCCGCACAGGCCAACGCCATGGCGGTGGCCGCATCGGACGCTGTCGCCCAGTCGTTCAAGACGACCGCTGGCGACGTGGTCACGGCGGTCACCGAAGCGGCAGGCACGATCAAGGCCGGATCGGGCCGGGACGCCCTCGGCAAGTATTTCAACATCCTGACGCCCGACGGATGGGTGAAGCGGTACTACGAACGCACCGCCGCCGAGCTGGACGGGGTCATCACGGCGGCGACCTCCACCGCTCCGCCGGTCGCGATCGCCCCAGACTTCGACGTGTCGGCCCTGCAGGCCCTCGCCCTCCCGCCGCTGTCAGTGCAGGTCATCCCGGTCGTCGACGCCGGGTTCCTGGCCGCGATGCGGACCGCCACCGACTCCGTCTCGGGGTTCCCTGCCCCGATCCCGGCCGCCGCCGCCGGACTCCCGCAGCAGGCGGCCATCGCGGCCACCGCCGGAACGACCGATCAGACCATGCTGGTCGTGCTGCAGCAGATCCTGACCGCCATCCAGGGCATCGACGCCACCACCGACCCGCTTGTGCTGCTCATGCTGCAGCAGATCCTCGGCAACCTGGAAGCGCCTCTCACGCCCGAGCAGCAGCGCGAGCAGGCCGCCTTCGTCAAGACGTTGGTCGGCCGGTGAGCGGCGAATGCGGGTGCCCGTGGGACCCGGCCGACGAGACCGGCGGCACACTCGTGTTCCCCGAGGTCGGCGGCTACACGATGCCGAACTTCGCTGTCCGGTTCGTCAACGCCGGGCTCGACGCGCTGGAGGACTACGTCCTCAAGGGTGGCGACGGAGAGTGGTCGGCGGGCTACTTTGCGCACGAGCAGACGGCGCACACCCGCGAAGTCACCCTCGAAGCACTCCTCACGTTCCACTGCGACATGGACGGCGACCCCCACACGACCAACGCCTCCGGCTGGGCCTACAACTGGGCGCAACTCGAAGCGCTCGCCGACCCCACCCTGTCCACGGACGGCACGCAGACCGTCAACTACACCCCGTGGACCGGCGAAACGCCCATCCCGTTGACCGTCAAGGTGAAGCCACCCAAGCTCACCGGAGGACACGTCGGCGACGGTGTAGAACTGTCGATCGACGTGATCGTCTACAACCCGGCGGTGCTACTCCTTTGAGCGACTGCGGTGACGCCTTCCCCATCGACCTCACCGGCGGCGAGCTGGTCTTCGTTGACCCCTACGACGACAAGGAAGAGGTCTCGATCCCGAACCCGGCCATGCGATTCGTCGACGAGGGCACCTTCCGGTTCATGCTCCGCCAGTTCGTCGGCGACGACGTCGAGACGGTCGGCACCGTCCATCCGTACCCGCAGGTCGAAAAGCAGCGGGTCGTCCCGGTCGCCGTCGAGATGTCCTACACCACCCTGGTCGACGGCACGTTCGTCGAGCCCGAGGAAGGCATGCGCCGCAATCGGCGCCTGCTCAACCGCATCGCAGCCCGCTCCACCGACCCCGGCACGCAGGGCCTGCAGACCGTGAGCCTCCACCCGCACGACGGGTGGAGCCCGGATCTCGCCATCAAATGCCACGTCGCCGTCGTGCGCGGCGCAGCGACCACCGGCAAAGGCGAGCGCGTCGGCCTCACCTTCACCATCCCCAACCCATCCACAGGAATCACTGAGCTATGACCGTCCACACCTTCGTCGCCGACCTCGCCGCCACCGGCTCTCAGGCCGCCATCCCGGACGCCCCCGTGAAGGACGGCGCGTTCTACGTCGACGCCGAATCCGACGCCGGTGAGTTCCAGTTCACCGTCGACACCCAAGCCGGTGTCGAGGTCGACGAGGGCCGCACGGTCACCTTCAAGATCGACGGCACCCCCGACCGCATGGGCATCATCGAAAAGCCGAAGGTCACCCCGGTCGCCGTGGACCGCACGAAGCGGGTCGCCGTGGTAACCGGCCGCGACATCATCGCTGAGTTCGACTACATCAAGGTCGCCCCGCCCCTCGGGTGGGCCACGCAGCCGGTCCCGACCACCGTCTGGTTCAACTACCTCCACCCGTTCATGGACCGTTCCACGTGGAACACTCCGACGTTCCTCGGCCCCGTGTTCCACGCCGATCTCGACCCGTTCGGCGGCCCCTGGTACACGCCGTGGGACGCGAAGCCCGGCCGACACCCAGAAGGTTGGCCCGACGCGTTCTCCGGCTGGTACTGGCCCTCAGCACCCGACGGCAGCCACTCCCACCCCATCGACCAGCGCGCCTACTGGTACCACGAGCTGACCTTGGAAGAAGTCGCCCCCGTCATCCTCATCCACACCTCTGACGACATCGGCACCCTCGGCTTCGACGGTGCGCTCGTGGACGCCGGAACGAACCCTCCCGGTGTCCAGTGGGTCAACGCCACGGCCGCCGGGATCGAGCAGATCACGGGGCTCACGCATTACGTCACGGGCCGGTCCACGAACACCGCCACCTACTACGACAACCCGACCAACACGTGGAACCCCGGGGCGTTCGCATGCGTCGCGTACCAGCAGCTCAGCTCGATCTACCTGAACTACGACAACATCATCATGCGGACCTCGGGTGGTCCCAGCTCCGGTGACCCGCTCCAGGGCGGCGGGTGGCTCTGCACATCCCGCGACTTCGGGGACCCTGAGCCCGGGTTCACCCCTGGCCGGGCGTTCCGGCTCCTGTTCGAGCAGGCGCAGGCCGCCGGGTTCCTCGTCGGGTGGACCCTCGACTTCGACGACGACTGGGACTCCAACGACGAGGCGTGGGAGGAGACGTCGCTCCTGTCGGCCCGCGTCGGGTCCGACAGCCTCCTCGACGTCATCCGCAACTGGCATGGGCTCGGAGTCTGGGACGCCTGGTCCGATCCGGCGGACCGGGTCCTGCACGCCTGTGCCTGGGGCAAGCGCGGCAACTACGCCCACACGTCGGTCGGCACCGGCGTCGACTGGCACGAAAACGAGGTCATCGAAACGACCATGACCGGGATGGCGTGATGGCGACCGGCTGGCACTACATCATCGTCGTCAACTGGGCCAAGGGCTGGTACGTCCACGACACCGACTACACGTCGACGCTGCCCCGCAAGATGATCGACCTGAAAGCCCCGTGGATCGACACCGAACTCGAAGCGGCCCAGTACGCGGTCGCGCAGACGCCCCGCTACAAGCCGGGCGACGTGCCCGACAACACCGCCATCACCCTCGGCGACAGCCCGACCTGGGTGCAGAACGGCGACCGGGTCAACACCTTCACGCGCTACGGGACCTTCGCCGACCAGCGCGTCGAGTCCCGCCGGGTCACCCGCTTCAACAACGGCCACGCCCGCGTCGACCCTACCGTCGGTTCGGCCGCCGAACTGCTCATCGACCGCCTCGACATCGACCTGCGCAACGTCGCCACCGGCAACAACGGCGGCCGCAACCCCGAGACCGTGTCGTTCCGCAACGCGGATTCCGCCATCCAGGTCGGCCAGCTTTCGGCGCCGTCGTTCCAGACGTGGTCCTGGTCGCAGCTCGACGAAGGTGACGGCCAAGAGGTCATCCTCAGCGATGACATCTACCTGACGCTCATCACGATCAAGTTCCACGACGAACCGGGCGTGCCGATCACCGACCTGACCGACGATGTCACGTTCGTCTACCACATCAATGGGGTCGCGGCGACCTACACCGTCGTCCCCGCCGGTGAACCGGAATGGACCGTGTTCGGCCACACCCTCCTGTACGCCGGGCAGAAGTTCATGGTCTCCATCGGCTCGGTCGGCTCCAACACCCTGGCCGACATGGCGGGCGTGAAGGTCACCATCGACTTCGACACCGCACCAGCGACGCTGAACCGCCAGAACAGTGACGCCTACACGCCCTAGACCGGCTCCGGCTCGGGTGTGACGTAGTCGACCGTGATCGACTGGGGCACCCACGACGGCAGGACCCGTCGCCCGGCACGCTCCATGACCCCGACGGCCGCCTGGGCAGCCAACGGCAGACGCCCGATCCGCTCGACGACCATGGACGCGGTCCACTCGGTGCGGTCCTCGCCCATCACGACGAAATCGGCGCCGCTGGCGGCGGCAACCAGGGCCGCCTGAACCACGGCGACCATCTCCACCGTCACCGGCTCATCGGACACGGCGATCATCTCGACATGAAACGTGGTGGTGGGCTCAGGCAAGGTCATGGCGACAATGGTACCGGTGGCGCCGGGCACACCATTCGGGCGGCGGTAGCATGCCGCCATGGTTGCGATCGCTGGCCCCGGCTGGCGCCTTTCCCCGTCCCTTGTGGCGATGTTCGCCGAGGCCGACCGGATCGCCCCGAACCGCAGCCACGCCTCCGACGGGACCATCGGGGACGCTTCCCACGCCGCTCGCACATCCCAGCACAATCCGGCCGACGACCCCGCCGACCGCGATCGCACCCGCTGGGTGTGCGCCGGAGACCTCACCCACGATCCACGCAACGGGTTCGACGCCCACGCCCACGCTCGGCGCATCGCCGCCCGTAAGGACTTCCGCATCCGCTACCTGATCTCCAACGGCCAGTGGTGGGAGAACGACGGCAAAGGCTGGAAGCAGTACGACGGCTCCAACCCGCACACCGGCCACATGCATGCGTCCATCTGGAACACGCCCACGGCCCGCAACCTGACCGACCTGTGGTGGCCCGGCGCCCCCGGGACGGCGACGCCCCCCCCGTACAATCCATCCCGTGACGAAGACGAGGACGCCGTGGAACTGATCCGCAACAACATCCAGGGCCACCCCGCCTTCGGGCAAATCTGGCTCCTCCGCGACCGCGACCGCGAGCACATCACCGACGGCCAGCGCTCTATCCGCCTCCGCTTCTACGCTGGCCTCACTGGCGGCTCCTACACCGAGGTGACGTCCGCCGAACTGTGGGCCGACCTCATGGACCTCTACGCCAGCCCCGAGGAGTCCCTGGTCGCCCTCTCCGGGCTCGCCGACGTCTACGCCACCCGCACCGTCGAAGCGCTGCGCAAGGCGGGGGTCATCGCCTGATGGCGTGCGCACCCTGCCGAGCCCGTACGGCTGCCGCCGGACGCCCCCAGTTCGTCGTCACCGACGACGCCGGGGAATGCCTCATCCTCGACGGTGTCGCGTGCAAACTGTTCACCACCGTCGGCGGAGCACAGACCGCGGCCCAGCACGCCGGGCTGACGGGGTTCATCGTCCGACCACGATGACCGCCTGGATCATGGCCGACGGAGGGGCGACCGCCTTCCCGTCGACGGCCATCACTGAACTCAGCGTGTTCGCCGCGTCGCAAGGCCCCGGCAACGAGGGCCGCACCGGATTCGACGTCAAAGCGTCGCTCACCGCTGTCCGCCCCGGCCGCTACCTCCGGCTCGCCCACTTCGAGACCCAGGACCCAGCCTTCGCCGCCCGCGACGAACTGCTCATCCTCATCGCCACCGGCACCTCCGACGGATGCGTCCTGGAATGGGTCGACGGCTGGCAACGTCTGGCCCGAAACGGTCGGCGACCTCGACCCTGACGACGACCTCGACTAGCCCGACCTGAACCCCTGCCCTATGGGCTGAATATCATGCGGCCTATGGCCGGGATACAGCTCAGTGAACGAGAGTTCGAGAAGGCGTTGCGATCGGACGCCCAGCGACTCGGGTGGGCGTGGTGGCATCACCACGACTCGCGCCGACAGGTCCGCACGAGGGGCGGCGGGAGGGCGGTCATCGGCGACAAGGCGGCCGCCGGGTTCCCCGACTACGTCTTCGCCCACTCCCGTCACGGCATCGTGTTCGCCGAACTGAAGACGAACGCCACGAAATCGAAGCTGCGACCCGACCAGGAGCGCAGCCTCGACGCCCTGGCGGCGGCCGTGGCCGGAGCGGCGCCCCGCGGCGTACTCGTCCACGTCTGGCGGCCCCGAGACCTCGACGACGTCATCACACCTGTCCTCAACGGCACGTGGACTGGCCCCCGCTTCTACGGGTTCGACGCATGAGGGCACTCAAGGTCGTGCCCGAGCCCTACGAGGGCTGGGAAGCCGACCGATCATGTCTCGGCGTCCACCCCAACACCTTCTACCGCCACACCGACAAACAGAAGGACTGGAAGCGCTACTGCGACCGCTGCCCCGTCCGCCTCGAATGCCTCGCCGCCGCCCTCTACGGCCGGGAGCACTACGGAATCTGGGGCGGCATGAACGAGCACGAGCGCGAACGCATCTCGCGCCGCCTCGGCCGCGGCCGGTTCGGATGGGCGGACGTCCCCGACCTGTGGCCCGACTGGAACCCCGACGACGGCACCGAGACCGAGCGTCCTACCCCGTCGCTACTATCCACCGTTTGATGTCCTCCCCGCCAAAGCGGCAGGGATTCCCCTCGCGTCGCTAAACGGGGGTTGGTTCGCGCTTCACGGGCTCACCCAACGGCGAGCCTCCACGCGCAGTCACGGCGCATCCCGCCGCGATGTTCTGGGCCGCGTTCACGTCAGCGTTCGCGGTGTGGTTGCAGGCCACGCACCGGAATCGCGCTTGGCTCTCACGCGACTCCGATGCGACATGCCCGCAACGGTTGCACCGCTGCGACGTGTACGCGGGGTTGACTTTCTCGACCCGACCGGGGGCCTTGTCCTCCAGTCGGCGGGCGAACTCGCCCCAGCCGGACCGGAGGATCTCCCGGTTCAACCCAGCCTTGGCCGCCACGTTCGTTCCGGGCGCCTCGACGGTGCCGCGGGCCGAACGGGTCATATTGCCGATCTTGAGATCCTCGACCCGAATGAGGTCATGCTCGGCGGCGAGCCGGGTGGTCAGTTTCTCGACGGCGTCCTTGCGGCGATTGATCTCGCGGTGGCGGATGCGGGCGATCTGACGTTTGGTGCGCTCGCGCCGGTTGGAGCCTTTCCGTTGGCGGGCCAGGCGGCGCTGCAGGCGCAAGAGTCGAGCGGACTCGGCCGGGGCCAACCTGGGAACGTCGACCAGTTCGCCGTCGGACATGGCGAAAGCGTGCGTCACGCCGCGGTCGATGCCGACGATCGACCCGTTGTCGGGCGCTGGGATCGGATCGGGCCGGACGGCGAAGCAGATCCACCATCTTCCGGCAGCGTCGCGTTTGATCCGGTACGACTTCGGTTCACCCGGGTGTCGGGTCCAACGCCAGTCGACCCAGCCGATCTTCGGGATGAGCACGCGGGCCCGCTTTCGGGAAAGGCGTTCCCACCGCAGCGCTCGGGGACCCACGATTCGGAACCCCTCGTGGGCTCCCGCCTTGCGCCACGTCGGACGCCCGAAGTGCCCCGGGTTGGTTCGCCAGTTGCGGAACGCCTGATCCAGGTCGCGGAGGGCCTGCTGTTGGACAGTTTGCGACCCATCGGCAAGCCACGACGACCCACTTCGAGCCTCGGTCAGTTGTCGGGACTGGGCGACGAACGTCGGTGTCGGCCCGAACGCTGGCCGGTACATGTTTCGCTGCTCCAACCCCAGATTCCACACGTAGCGGGCGTGGGCGCAGTGCTCCAGGAGCTGCACCTCCTGCTCGGGTGTGGGGTAGAGCCGGAATCGCACGAGAGGGAACCGTAGTGCGTTGCGGGTGCCCATGCATGGGCGTCCCACCTCGTCGCTATGGTGTCCCCGTATGACCGACACCGATGACACCATCACCGAGATCGAGATTCCCGACGATCTGACGAAGCTCACGAAGCCGAAGCTGATCGAACTCCTGCAGGCCCTCACCGACGCCCCGGAGGGAATCATCTCCCTCGGACCGGCCGCCGACGGCCCCACGTGCCTCGACGGCGGGCCGCCGAACGGCACACCCGTCGACGTCGATGGCTACGCAGCCCCGTTCCTGAGATGGCTCGACCCCGAGTGGTCATGGGAGCCGATGGCGACGACCGATGCCGGATCCCCGTTCGTCGGAGCACACGTTGACGGCACTGTCCTGTCCCTGTGGGGCCGAGTGAAGGCGGACTGCCGAGAGATCATCGCCGTCGGACAGGTGAAGGTCGCCGACCACCCGGCGCCGTTCACGGCCGTGGTCGAGGAGATGCTCAACCACGCAGTGTGGCAACTCGGCTACCGGGTGAGTGGCGGATGGCCGAACGATGTGGACCCCGAGCCCCCCACCTCCCCGGAGCCGATCCACCTCGGCGACCGGCCCGAGGGCTTCATGGCCGCCCGCGACGCCCGCTGGGCCATCCTCGGCGCCTGCACCTGGGACAAGGCGCAGGCCGACACCCTGTGGACCGGCGCCATCGAGGCCGGACTGATCGAGGTCGCTGGGCCGTGGGTCAAGGCGTCCGACGTTGCCGACCTCACCATGGTCGCCAACCCGATCATCGTCCCGGCGGACGACCCGGCGGAGCCCGTCGAGCCCGGATGGGATCCATCGAGCGGCGAGCCCCCACCGAAGACCCTGGACGGCGAAGCGGCCGCCACAGAGGACTGAACGCCCGACAGTATGCGTTCGTAAGGCTACGCTCCGTGGCATGCACGTCATGGTGCCCACGGCGAGACTGGTCGACTGGTGGCAGGATCGCCACGATCCGCACCAGCAAATCCGCTGCATCTGCACCACCGGTGGCTTCTGCGCGTCGATCGAATCGCTCGCCAAACGGCTCGGCGTGTCGCACTCGACCATCTTCCGGCGCATCCGCACCGGCGAGATCACCACCGACGAAGCCGACGAGTGGGCGATCCTCGTCGGCGTCCACCCGTCGCGCATCTGGAACGACTGGGACCGGCTCCGCACCTGCTCCGACGGCCCCGGCCAGAACCAGTGGTCCGATTGGCGCTGCCCCCCCGACGACTACGAGGAGTCCCCGAGTGTCTGAGTCCCCCACCTACATCGACCTGCGCGATGCGGCCACGGTGGCCTCCACCGGCGGCCGATGGGATGTCCCGGTGGTCGCTGTCGACCTCGCCGTCGACCCCGAACAGTTGCTCGCCAGTCCGGTCAACCACCGACAGCATCCTCGTCAGCAGGCCGAGGCGCTCGACGCTGCGCTCGACGAGATCGGCTGGACCGGGTTCGTCATCGTCAATCAGGTCACCGGCTACATCATGGACGGCCACCTCCGCGTCAACAACGCGATCGGCGCCGGGGAATCGGTCCCGGTCATCTACATCGAGGTCGACGAAGAGACCGAACGCAAGGGCATCGCCACCCACGACCTCATCGGTGCCCTCGCCACCATCGACCGGGGCGCGCTGGCCGCGAACGTCTCCGACCTCACGTTCGTCGCCCCCGTCCTCAGCGACATCATCGCTGAGGCCACCGCCCAGATCCCCGACGGCATGAGCGACGACCCACCCCCGCCCCCGGACCCCGGGCTCAAGTGGGGCTACACGTCCTGGGGCAAGTCCCGCAAGGTCGCCGCCGCCGAATCCGAGGTCACCCACCTCGACGCCCTCTACGAGACGTACAAGGCCAACCACGGCGACGACGACACCGGGTTCGTCCGATGGCTCATCGACGGCCGCAGCGACGAGATGGAGGTGGCCTGACATGCCGAGCAACAAGCGCAAGAAGCGCGGCAAGCTGGAGTTCACCGGCCGGTCCACCAGTCAGATTACGAACCGCACCCGCGCCCCCCGCTACGCGCAGATCCAGCAGCGCCGCGCCAAGGCCCTCGACCTACACCTCCAAGGCTTCCCGTACCGCATCATCGGCACCAAGCTCCACGCAGACCCGGCGATGCACAACCCGAACGACGAGAACGACCCGTACCGCAACGGGTTCCCCGGCGGCTACGGGTGGAGGAACCTGGCGCTCGGCAAACCGTCCGTCGACGGGATCTCCCTCCAAAACCAGGTCGGACAGGACATCGAACTCGGCTTGCGGCACTCCAAGCTCGCCTTCGAGGTCGCCCGCTCCGAGGCGCTCGTCCTCATGTGGGAGCGGCTCAACATGGGGGCCGCAGCGCTGTACCCCAAGGTGCTCGAAGGCAACCCCCGCGCCCAGGAGGTGTGGCTCCGCAACATGGAGATGCAGGCCGACCTCATCGGCGCCAAGATGCCCGACCAGATCAACCACCACGTCACCGTCGAGGGCACCATCGGGATCCAGCCGTCTTACAGCCCACAGTTCGCCGCGGAGATGTTCGAGGCCCTCGCCAGCGTGCCCGGAGCGCTTCCGGCGGGGTCCGCCAACCCGTTCCAGCACGACGCTGACCCGGCCGACGATGACATCGTCGTCGACGCCGAGATCGTGGAGGAACCGGTCGCGGTCCCGACGTCGTGAGCGACGGCTCGACCACCGCCGGTGTGGTCGTCGAGTTCGGGCCGCCATGCCTGACTCCGACCGGCCTACGGCTCCGCTACAACAAGGTCCCGCCCACCCCGAAACAGGCCGCCTTCCTCGCCCTGACGTGCAAGGAAGCCCTGTACGGCGGAACTGTGGCGGGCGGCAAGTCAGTGGCTCTCATGCAGGCCGCCATGCAGTTCATCGACGTCCCGAACTACCACGCCATCCTGTTCCGTCGGACGTTGAAGCAGCACAAGGCGGCGGACGGCCTCATCGCCCTCTCGAAGTGGATGCTGGCGGACGCCAAGGCGGCCGGGCTCTGCGACTACAACGCCAACGACTACACCTGGACGTTTAGGACGAACGGCGAGCCATCCACACTCCAGTTTGGCTACATGCAGAACCCCGGCGACGAGCTGAACCACCAGGGGCCGCAGTACCAGTTCGTCGGCTGGGACGAGATCACCCAGTTCCCCGACGAGGCCCAGTACGAGTATCTGTTCTCCCGCCAGCGCCGCCCGAAGCTCACGCGGTCCGAGATGATCGCCCTGTGGGGCTGCACTGACGACGGGCTCACCATCGCCGACATCCCGCTCAGGACCCGGGCCACCGGCAACCCTGGCGGCCCGGGGATGTTCTGGGTCAAGCCGCGGTTCGTCGACCCCGAGACGGCCACGGCCCCCTTCCTGACCTCGACCTTCTATGACAACCCGGCGATCGACGCCGAGGAGTACAAGAAGTCCCTCGCTCACCTGTCGGAGATCCAGCGCCGCCGACTGGAGCTGGGCGACTGGGACGTGGTCGAGGTCCCCGGCGCCCTCTGGCGCTTCGAGGACATCCACCGTGTTGAGGAAGTCCCCCCGCTCGACGTCATCGCCGTCGCCGTCGACGGCGCCGTCTCCGAGGGCACCGGGGACGAAGCGGGCATCGTGGTTGGCGGAATCACCGCCGACGGCGTGGTCGTCGTCCTGGAGGACCAGTCGATCCGAGCGCACCCCGACGAGTGGGCACGGAAAGCGGTGCTGGCGTACCACGACTACGGGGCCACCCGCCTGGTCATCGAGAAGAACCAGGGCGGGGAGATGAACCGGAGCGTCCTCTACAGCGCTGCGGAGATCCTCAAGCTCCCCCACCCGAACGTGGTACTGGTACACGCAGCGTCGAACACGCCGAAGGAACTGCGCGCCCAGCCCGTGTCGCAGGCGTACCGAGCGTCCCACGGTGGTGAGGTGCTCACCCACAAGGTCATGCACGGCCCGCTTGTCCGCGACAGCGAGCTGGAAGCCCAGATGGCGTCATGGGTCCCAGGCGACAAGCTGTCCGTCAAGCACGGCTCCCCGGACCGCGTTGACGCCCTCGTGTGGCTCGTTCAGCACCTGCTGTTCAAGCAGGGCAGTGGTGGCCCCATCCGCACCACCACCCGGACGCGGGACCGCATGTCGTCCTGGCGCTAGCCGAACGACGCCACCCGGGCCGTCCGCGCCCGGTTCCGGGCCGCGGTCGCCTCACCGTCGGCATGCTCCATGCCGTACAGGGTCGCCGCACGGTCCCACAGGCCACGGGCACGCTCGAAGTCACCGGCCGCTTCGGCGGCCTCGGCGACGTCAGCCGCTCGATTCGCTCGATCCAGGGTATCGGTGCTCATGCGACGAATACTAGCACCGCAGTTTGCCGCACAGACAACACACTTGGCCCCGAAACGCGGTTCAGCCCCCGGGGTAAACGTGTGACCGACGCCGATATGAGCAACATGGACACGCGCCCCCGAGGGCCGAGGACCCGCATTGTAACGGGCGGGGTGGACGGGCCTAGAACGGCTCGGTGTCGTACCCGCCGTACCCACCGCCAGCGGCCACCGGAGCCGACTGGCCCGCCGGGGCGGCGCCGACCGGCTGGCCGTACTGCTCCTCACCGGAGGTGGAGAACCCGGGGCCGGACCGCTCGTTCTTCGACACCTGGGCGGTCGCCCACCGCAGCGACGGGCCGATCTCGTCGGCGACCACTTCCAGCCTCGAGCGCTTGCCGCCGTCGTCGGCCTCCCACGAGCGCTGCTGCATGCGGCCGATCACGATAAGCCGGGTGCCCTTCGTGACGGACTCGACGACGTTCTCCGCCAGGTCGCGCCAGCACACGATGTCGAAGAACGCGACCTCTTCGGTCCACTCGTTGGCCTGCTTGTCGAACCAACGGCGATTGCAAGCCAAACCGAAGTTGACGACGGCGGCTCCCGATGGCGCAAACCTGATCTCGGGATCGCGCGTGGCATTGCCGGTAAGGGTGATCTGATTGGTCATGTTTCGGGGCTCTCTCTCGGTTGGGGCTTCTTCTTCTTGCCTTGGTGGGTGTTCCTCGGGTCCACGTCGGGGGCCGGTTGGAACAGGCCCAGCACCGATTCCGTGGTCGGCGGTTCCCCGCCCACCAGCCGGTACTGCTCCCGGACCGCGTCCGCTTCCGCTTCGAGGACGTCGCGCAGCCACGCCCGGAACGGATAGTCCGTCAGGCGCGCCCGCCATTCGAGGACCCGAAGGTCCGACGGGTGGATGCGAACCGACAGGACTTCCGACGGCGGCTCGTGCGGAAGTCGCACGGCCGCGTACGGGGAGACTTCCTCCGGCTCGTCGCTCATCTAGTGGTCGCCTCCCGGCCGGGTTCCCCGGCCAGCTGGCACCTCTTCGGATCGCACAGACTGGAGCACGATGAAATACGAGTGGTGGATTCGGGCATGCCGCTGGACGCCCGCTCGATTCGGGGATGGGAGCCGGTGATTGGCCGTGAGGATGAACAGGTCCAGCAGTCGGAGGTTCACGTTTGCCGCCCAGTCGATGACGTTGGCTCCCGTGGCGTGCAGGCGATGGTTGTGAACGATGTCCTGGCACTTGAATACAGCTATGCCGCCGGGCTTCAACACGCGGGCGATCTCACTAAGGCTTGACTGGTAATGCTCGGCCAGCTCGTCGTAGCGCCAGTAGCCGCCGAACTGCCGGGCCATCACCATCCCCCCGTTACCTTCTCGCCCCGACCTGACATACGTCAAGAATGGAGGATCAAACACAACGGAGGACAGACTTCCGTCGTCCATCGGGAGAGACCGCGAGTCTGCTTGCGTTACGCCTTCCACTAGCGGTTCGATGTCCAGTCGGATGGGTGGGGGTGGAAGGTCGTCCTCCCCCCAGAACCCGCCGTTGCCGTACGTCAGGTCGGCATCGAATCCGTCGACGCAGTGAAGGGATCGAATCCGGCGAAGAATCTCGGATTGCGAATCCGAGACCGTTCCCATTGCCACTGCTGCGGTGGAGTGGGCGGAGGACGATGTGCTCATCTGGGGACCATAGCGAGCGAGCAGGACGCTCACATTCCCAGCTTGGCGCGGCAGCGGGGTCCCACCCCGAAACGGAGACTGGTTTCGTCCTCAAGTGTCCGGCCACAGGCCCCGCAGGAGCCGACCAGCTGGCCGTAGGCGGCCAGGGCTCCGTCCCGGTCAGCGAGGATCGCCTCCAGCTCGGCCCGCACGTCACCGTTGTAGAACCCGCCGGGGCGCTGCGAGCCGTACTTGCGGCCCGTGCCGTACTCGGCGGCGTCCTTCACGAACACGTACCCGGCCCACTTGCCGTCACGGGGCCGGTCAATCTTCAGCTTCAGGCGGGTGTCGCCGCCGGGGGCCGCCACCCAGATCGTCGTGCGGTCGTCGCCCGCCTGGGTGGTGAGCCCGTCAAACAACGGGTGCAGATCGAGCGGGGTGACCGTCGCGTCGGCCGGGGTGATCGGGGCCGTCGGCTCAACCACCTCGACGGCCTCACGGAACACGTCGCGGCCGCCGAGCAGCCCGAGGCGCTCGCCCAGCGTGCCGTACCGGGCCTCGCCGGACGACCGGACGATCGTCACGGTGTCCCCCGACCGCGCCCGGCCCTGGGGAACCACGAGCACCCATGAGCCGTCGGCCCACTTCGTCCACCGGGCCTCGACGGTGTCGCCGGTGCCGACCCGGTAGTACGCCTCACCCCGGATGGTGCCGAGAGCTTCACCGACGATGACGTCGCGGGAGTCGCCGTTGCGCTTGTAGACGGCGATCGTGTCGCCCTCGGTGAGCGTGCCCTGGACGGCGATGGCCCACTCGTCGCCCCACTTGCCCCAGTGGGCTCGGCCGTTGCTCGGTGTGGAGCCGCCACCACTGCTGGCCGGAGCGGGAGTGTGGTCGCGCTGCACGTCGGCGCCCGCCAGCCGGGTCCACAGCGGGGAGTTCAGGACGTCGGGGTCCACGATGGCGAGGTGCGCAGCGACGCACGCTTCGCACTGGAAGTCGGGGATGCACTTCGGGTCCCGGCAGACGGTGGTGCTCGTGTTGCTCATGCAACGAATACTAAGCCACCGGGACGGGCGAAAGCAAGCGTCCACCTCGCTCGCTACTATCCTCCACATGAGCAACCACGACGACAACAGTGTCCTGCTGGTGCGGCGCCACGCCCTTCACAACGCGGTCACGACACTGGTTCCGACGGCGAACGTTAGCTACGGCTGGGTCCGCGGCGACTGGCGCACCGACCCGCTCGGATTCTCCACCGGCGACGACCCGTTCGTCGTGGAGATCGAAGGCGACATCGACACCGTCCGCCTCACCGGCGACTACGACCTCGACCCGCAGGTCGGCGCCCGGTTCCTGGTCCACTGCGCCCGAGCACTCTCGTTCCCCGGCTACGTGTTCCCGGAGGACGCCGCGGTGATCGTCGCCGAACTCGTCGACTGGGCCTACGCCGACGACGTGCGCGCCCGGCAGCTCGCAACGAACCTCTGACCCCCGAAAGGATCCCCTGAACTCGACCCGGAGGCCCCGACATCGCCGCGCGTGTTCGGCGCGGGTCACCCGATCCCGGACCAAGCGCGGCACGTTGCCTCCGTCGTCACCGCCGGGGGCGGACTGGTCTGGCATCTCTACCTGGCGGGCGAGGAACGCCCATAGGTCACGATGTCGGGGCGGTCGAGACACCCGGAGTGACGGCCGCCTTACATCTCAGGAGCCTGCCCCGGTGGCAACTCGACGACCACGACGTAGCGGTGAGCCGCGCACCGCCAGAACAGCCGCGCTCATCCCAGCGACAGCAATCCGCAACCGGATGGTGTCGAGTGCGCGTACGTCGGGCGGAAACTGGCAGGCCGAGATCCGGGCGTTCGACCAGGACGGCCCCGGCGTCTGCGGCTACTACCTCGACCTCGTGGCACTCCTGGCCTCCCTGTGCCCCCTCACCGTCGAGGTCGAGCAGACCGACGGCGAATGGGTCCAGTCGAAGGACCCGGTGCTCACCACACTCCTCAGCGGCTACCGGTCCCCGGTGTTCCCGCAGTCCGATCTCGTCAAGTACCACGTCCGGGCACGCGAATCGCAGGGTGAGGCGTGGATCGTCGACTCCGAATCGGTCGGCTACGCGGTCGTCACCGCCCCCAACGCCACCCCGACCGGCGAAGGCGCCCTCCAGTGGCGCGACACGTTCGGGATCCTGCGCATCACGCCCCCCGAACGCCTGTGGCGTTCAATCGAGCCCGACCCCTACGAGCCGTGGCTCCCGTCGTCCCCGCTCCGCCGTGCCCGGGGCGACCTCCGCCGCCTCCGGTCCGCGATCCGCAACCAGCAGCGCGGCTCCGACTCCCGACTCCTCACGAACGGCATCGTCGTGTTCCGCGACGGCACCGGCGGCGGCCTCCGCCCCCTGGCCGAGCCCGAGGAAGAGGGCGAAACCCTCTCCGGCATCGACGCCGTCGTCGACGACTTCGTCGAAATCTCAAAGAAGGCCCACCAGGACGACCAGTCCGTCGGCGCCGCCGTGCCTTTCCCGGTCATCGCCAGCGACGGCGACGCCATCGAATACGTCGAGCTGGGCCGCCCGATCGACCCCGCCTCGTTCGAGATGGAGCAGCGGGCGCTCGAATCGTTCGCCCGAACCGTCAACTTCCCGGCGCAGCTCCTGACGAACGGCCCCGGCGCCGCAAACCACTGGAACGAGTGGCTCCTGGAGGAGTCCCAGCGCAAGATGGGACTGGCACCCAAGCTCCTGCCGGTCTGCTCCGACATCACCGAGTTCCACCTTCGACCGCTCGTGCGCGCCGCCGCCGGACGCATCGGCAACTGGGAAGCGATCCCCGCCGAACGCTGCCGCGTCGGGTTCGACACCTCGTTCCTCACCTCCAAGCCCGACGTCACCGCCCAGATGATCGGCGCCTGGACCGCCGGTGTCGCCGACCGCGACGAGGTCGCCGACGCCCTCGGCATCAAGAGCATGCTCCCCATCCCCGAAGGCATGGACCCCTACGTCCACTGGCAGATCGCCACCGGCAAGCCCGGCGCCCCGTACGCCGAGGTGCAGGACGGCGTGCTCGTCACCGCCCCCGACGTGTTCGCCGACGGCGGCGACCCCTCCGCCCTGCCACTCATGGACGACCCCGGCAACGAACTCCCCGCCCCATCCGAGGCCCCGGCACTCCCGCCCGCCGTCGAAACCGCCCTCGGCGCCGCCAACCAGGCCCCGCCCCCGACTCCGCCGATGCTCGGCGGCACCGCCCCGGTCGCAGCCCTCAGCCCGCCGGAGTACGTCGCAGCCGAACGGGCCATCGACCGCCTCTACGCCGCGGATGCCGCCCTTGACGCCAGCTTGTCGACCGCAGCCGAACGTTGCATCGAGCAGATCACCGACCATGTCGCCAAGGAACTGGTGAAGGCGCACGCCTCCGGCTCGCCCCGCCGCGCTGAGCTGCGCGCCATGGAGTCAGTGAAGGTCTGGGCCGCCTCCGACCCGGCCGTGCGGGCCAACTTCAACCTGGAGGCCACCGTCCGCGAGGCCGCCGAGGACTGCTCCCACACCGACGCCTTCGAGGTCACCGCAGCCGCAGCGCTCGCTGCCCTCACGCTCGTCGGCGGTGGGGCAACCCCCCGCTTCAACCCGGACGCAGGCCAGACCCTGTTCACCGCAGCAGTCATCGCCGCCATCCTCTACCGCCTCAATCGCGGCGACGGCCCCGCCAAGGTCGAGCCCGGCCACATCCGCACCGCCATGGCCGCCGCTGGTGGCGCCGCAATCGCCCCCGACGGATCCCTCCAGCGCGGATCCGACGGCCTCCCCGTCGCAGCCGACGGCACCCCCTGGTCCGGCTCCACTGGCATGGCGACCGGATCCGAGGCCCTGGCCCCCATCCTCGAACTCGTCAGCGGTGAATCGACCACCTACGTGCCCGGCCAGCCCGCCCCAGTCGAGATCCCCGTCTCCTGGGAGTGGGTCCACGGCTTCTACGGCCAGCCCGCCACCCCATTCCCGCCGCACCTCGCACTCGACGGCCACCGCTACCGGTGGCCGAGCGACGCCGGTCCGTGGTCGCCCGGGGATCACACCTTCTGTAAGTGCAGCCAGGTGCTGCGCGTCGGCAAGCCCGCCACCCATGGCCCTGGAGGCATCCCGCTGTGAGCGACGTCGAAATCTGGTCCCCGGACCCCGAGGCGATCGTCGCCGCAGCACCCACCGAGTGGACACCTGACCCGTCATGGTTCCACGAGGTCCCCGAATGGCTCGACGCCACCTGGGAGGACGGCGTCGTCCAGCTCGGCCCCGGCGACGAAGTCACCCGCGTCGCCGCACTGGTCGCCCCGTACGGCGAATGCATCCTCGACGGCGGCCGCAACGGGCAGGCGTGCTTCACCCCGCCGATCAGCCCGACCAACTACGAGTACGCCCACGTCGGCGCCCTCCGCACCGCCGACGGCTCCATCGCCCGCGTCGCCAACATCGGCGGCGGCGTCCCCCACTACGACCCGAACAATCCGCTCGACATGAGCCCGGCCGTCCACCACTACGCCAACACGGCGAGCCGTGTCATGGTCGGCCGCTACTACGACCGCCCCGACCTCGGCGGCATCATCTTCCTCGGCGCCACCTGGCCCGGCGTCGACCCGCAGGTCGCCCGCTCCGCCCCCCTGTCCGGCGACTGGCGCTGGGTCGACTCCATGCAGGACTGGGACTTCGCCGGAGCCCAGCAGGTGCTCAACCCCGGGTTCCGGCCCAACCGGCACAACCGGCGCCGCGCCTCCACCGTTGGCCGCCACTCGCTGCTCGCCCCCGCCCTGTCCAACATGGAGTTCGCCATGGTGGCGAGCCTCGGCCCATCCGGCGACGAGCACATGCTCGGCGCCTGGGTCCCCTCCGATGACGGCAACGTCCTCGCCCCCGCCACCCTCATCGACCTCGCCGAACTGTCGGCGATTGTCGCGTCCCTGGAGGACGAGCTGGCGGTGCTCATCGAGGACTCCACACCCCTGCTCCCGTTCTACGACCAGCCCACCGAGGCGATCGTCGCGTCGGCCCGCAAGCGCCGCAAGAAGCGCTCCGACGCCTGGCTTGCCACGCACCCCAACCCGAAGTCGACGCCCCGGGACATCGTTGGTAAGCACGGCCACCGGCCGCACGGCCCCTCGATTCTGAGCCCGCGCATCTACGAGCACCTGCGCGCCAAGGGCTACAGCAAGGCCAAGGCCGCAGCGATCAGCAATGCGATGTTCAACAAGCGACGAGGGAAGCCGCCCAAGTCCGTCAAGGGCACGAAGGGCCTGGTCGGCGTCGGCAAAGTCGCCAGCCTGGGCACCCCCGTCGACCTGGGCGACGCCACGATCGACGGCGAACCGATGACCAAGGGCAACATCATCCTGGTCCCCGACAACCCGGACGCCCTCACCGTGCCGGGCGGCGACCCGGCCGACGTCCTGCACGCCACGCTCAAGTTCCTCGGCGACCTCGACCCGTGGGACGACGAGCAGCGCGAACGTGCCGAAGGCATCGTCGGCGAATGGGCACGCACCCACGGTCCGTTCACGGCAACCGTGGCCGGTGTCGGCGAACTCGGCGACGACGGCGCCGTGGTGTACCACTTCGACGGCGACGACCTCCAAGCCGCCCGAGCCGACCTGTCCGCCGCAATCGACGACGGCACCGCCCCGGACACCACCGACACGTACCCGTCGTTCAAGCCGCACGTCACCGCCGGGTACGGCATCGACGCCCCGCCGGTCCCGGCCGAGCCGATCACGTTCAGCCGCGCCCGGGTCCAGTGGGCCGACGAAGCGCTCGAATGGCCGCTCGGCCAGCCGGTCGAAGCCCCCGTCGCCGCAGCCCGACCCCGCAAGCGACTGCGCCAAGCTGAGTCGCTGTTCGATGGCCCAAACGCTGGCCGCGTCGGTGGTGGCCGCCACGATTATCACGACCCGAACACGGGCGAGTTCGCCCCGCTCGGCTACGTGTCCCCCCAGGTGCTGCGCAAGCTCCTGTCGGACAACCCGACGCTGCGCCGCGAAGCCGAACTCGCGATCCGCACCAAGTTCGACTCCCCGAAGGCCCAGCCGTGGGTCCGAGCGTTCCAGGGTGCCACCCCGGCCAAGCGCGGCAAGATCGCCCGCAACGCCCGCCGAGAGATCATCGGCGACCGCCCCGACGGCACCACCGCCGACGACCGCAAAGCGCAGGTCGCCTGGGATCGGGCCTCCGACGTCGTCGCCCGCGGACTCTCCCGCGGTACCGGCGGTGAGGACCGCATGGTCGACGTCCCTGACGCCCTCGACGACGGCCACCCCCGCCCGGTCGGCATCACCCCATCCGGCGCACAGGTGTTCCGCGACGAGGACTTCACCCGCCTCCGCCCCCACGAACTGCGCCCCGGCGACCTGATCGGCAACGCCGAACGCGACGACGGCCTCGAAACCGTCGAAGTGACCGCCGTCCGCACCGACGGCGGCCGCACACTCGTCGACGTCGGCACCAGCGAAGTGCCCTACGCCCGCGACGACATCGTCAAGGTGCTGCGCCGCCCCGACGAACTCACCGCAGCCGAAGCCCGCAAGCCGAAGCCGGTGAACCCCGACCAGGGCGGACTGTTCGACGATCCCGTCCCGGCACCCGTCGAGCCTGAACCCGAGCTGTCGGGACCTGAAGCCGACGCCGCCGCCATGGGCGCCATGGGCCGGATGGTGTTCGAGCGCGTCGCCCAAGGTGAGGTGCTCCGCAAAGCCGACGAAGCGTTCGACAAGGACTCTCTCGACAAGCTCGTCGACCTCGGCGTCATCGAACCCGCCCCCCGACCGGACAAGCGCAAGGCGCAGCAGTACGTCCTGACCGCAAAGGGCACCGCCGCCCTCCCCATCATCCAGCAAGCCACCCGGGACCGCGACCGTCGCCGACGGGAAAAGTGGGAAGCCAAGAACGGGATCACCCCGCCACCGGCCCCCGTCGTGCCGGTGGCGCCCCGCCCGGAACCGGAACCCCCTCAGGTGGTGAACGCCACCCCGTACCACGTCGAAGCAATCCGCCGCTGGGCCGAGGGCACCATCGACGAGAACGCGAGCGGCGCACGCTTCGAGGCGACCTCGCGAATCGCTGACGTCAACGGCGACAAGGTGCGCGTCGACGTCAACGTGCGACGCCGCGACGGCGACTCTGCTGGCGCACGGTTCTCTCTCGTCATCGACACGACGGATCGCTCCCTGTCCTCGGGCGGCAACGTGTCGGGTGGCGAGCAGCTCGACCGTGAGGCCGCTTCGGCGATCAAGCGGTCGGCGCTCAAGGACGACTTCGTGATCCGCAAGGTCGTGCTCGACGACACGGACCCTCGGTTCCCCGGGGTCCGCGACGGCTGGACACCCAACGAGGCGCCCGGCGAGCCTGATAGTATTCCACCCATGAGCAACACGACCGACGAACAGGCTGCGGCTCTCGACGCTGCCGTCCTCGACGTCCTCGGCACCAGTGGCACGTGGTTCGACCACGCCCAACTCCTGAACCGAACCCCGCAAGGCACCGGGATGGACGACGTCCGGAAGTCGATCGCCCGACTCGACGAACAGGGCCTCCTGGAGTACAAGGGCGGGTTCGGCGGCCAGGTGCGACGCAAGCCGGAGCCCGAGGTTCCGGGGCCGCCCCGCACGGCAACCCAGCAACGACTCGATGCCCTGTTCGAGCGCGCTGCGTCTGGTCCCAGCAACTACGGCCCGAGCGGCGAGCCGTGGGCGCGTGCTATCGGTATCGTCAACGACCACCACGTCCAGGTGAACATCTTTGGCTGGGGTAACGACGAACGCCGCACCGTGTGGGTCGACAAGTCCGATGAAGACCTCACTCCCGAGATGGCGGCGAGCCTGATCGGCGGCCCTGAAGCCCCGACGGTGGATCCCGACCACATCCCGGCAGTCGTCGACCTGTCCTACTCGGGCACATGGCGCAAGGCCGACGACGGCTGGGGCGCCTACATGGGTCCCGACGGCATCGGCGAGCAGTACCAGCCCGGCGACAAGGTCACGCTCCGCAACCGGAAGGGTGAGTCGAAGGAAGTCACGCTCGCCGAGCACCAGGGTGAAGGTCTCTGGTCGATCGAGTCGACCCGCAAGCCCGAGAAGGAGAAGCCGGTCGCCAAGCCGCTCGCCGACGCCGACCGCGCCCCTGGCGACTGGGGCGACTCGGTCACCTTCACCGAGCAGCGGACCACCCGACGCGAGGGCGCCAAGTACGGCACGAAGAACGTCCAGCAGTCGACGACACACACGATCGAGCTGCCCGACGGCCGCCAGCTCAACGTGTACGTCGACACGTCGAGCAAGAACAAGGATCGCAAGCGCGACCCGGAAGGCACCCCCGCCATCTTCGGGAAGCTCAACTCGGCGAACGCCTCATGGGCGCTCTACGGCGCCGACGGCGAACAGCTCGACTCGTCGGCGAACCACGACGGCGACTTCTACGGCGACGACTTTCCGCTGGCCGAGGTGTTCCGCGAGGACGCGAAGCGCTGGGCGCTCGGACAGGTGCTCGGCGATGGCGCCGACCTGGACCTCCCCGACGACGACGAGATCGCTGAGATCGAAGCCGAACTCGGGTTCGACGCAGGCCCGGATGACGTCGTCGCCACCGAGTCCCGCGGTGCCCGTCCCGGCGCCGGTCAGGGCGGCCTGTTCGACGCCCCGGACCTGTTCAGCGACGAGCCCGACACGGCGCCCGGTGAACCCGATAGTATTCCAGACATGAGCAACACGACTGAGCCGACGATCCTGTCGGTCGACCCCGAGACCGACCAGAACTACCGCCGGGTGATCGTCGAACCGTTCCGCACCGTTGACGGCAACGGCAACCCCGTCGAGGTCGACGAGTTCAGGGACAACGGAAGCGGCGGCTACATCGCCAACGGCCAGCCCGTCAAGAAGGACGGCGACCTTGCCGACCGCCGCCAGGACTTCACCGGCGTGAAGATCCCCGCCAACGTGCGCGCCGAACTGGACCGCCTGCGCGCCGACGCTGAGCCTGACGACGCTCCCGATGATCCCACGCCGGACCCCGACGCGGTCACCGTCGCCGACAAGTCGGTCAAGGCGTTCGCCGACCTGGAGCCCACCCCCACCCCGTGGACCGTCAACGGCCAGCCCGTCCTCGCCCGCCGGGGTGAGATCGACTACTTGTCGGACAACCCGCCGATCCTGTTCCACACCGAGGACGGCACCATCGTCGGCCGCCTCAACTTCCCGTCGGGCGAGCCCCGCTTCAACGTGCCCGAGCGTGTCGACGGCAAGGTGAAGTGGCGCAAGACCGACGACGCGACGTCGCTGTTCGACGAGCGCGACTGGGAGCCCGACCCGCACGACCCGGCGACCCGGTCGGTCCCGATGGGCAGCATGAACACCCGGCGCGACGTCGACGGCGTGAAGGTCGGCCAGATCCGGGTCGGTGACGAGATCATGGACTCGTCGCAGCAGTACCGGAAGGTGCTCGCCGTCCGCGACTCGATCGACGGCCAAATCGAGATCACCGTCGCCAAGAACGACGGCACGCCCGTCGCCCGGCCGATCAAGCTCAAGCGCACCCGGTTCGCCCCGATTAGGCGCGACGGCATTCCGTTGCAGAACTGGTCGCAGGAGGCCGTCGACGCGAAGGCGGCCGACGCCGACCGGACCCGAGCTGAGGCCGAGGCGTACGACGCCAAGGTCAAGGAACTCGCCGCCACCCACGAACTCCCCGAGCGGCTCGTGGACGAATGGCGGGCCTATGACTTCACGGTCGGCACCGGCTCCTACGGCGGGGTCGACACCCGTGAGGTCGCCGACCTCGTGTACGGCGGCACCGGCACCAGCGAGATGCGGAAGGCGTACAGCACCCTGAAGGGGCTGGAGGACGCCGGACTTGTCGTCCCCCAGGACGTCAATGACGAATGGGAATCCGGCGGCCAGACGGCGAGCGGCAAGGCGACGCTCATCTGGACGCCCCCGGCACTCGACGAGTACCAGGGCTGGACGATGGAACGGCGCTTCGCCGAGTACCTGTCCGGCCGCGACCTCGGCCCGACGATCGACGAAGGGGACGACGGCAAGGGCTGGGAGCCCGGGGCGATCACGCCCCCCGACGGCCCGGACGGCGGCGGTGGCCCCGGCGCGCCGGATGCCCCGGACGAACCCGGCACCCCCGGTGACGCGACCCCCGAGACCGACGGCAGCCTCGAATCACTCAGCGACACCGACCTCGCGACCGTCAAGGCGGCCGCTATCGAATGGGTGAACGTCACCCCCGAGCCTGACGCCATGCGCCAGCTCGCCGACGTGCTCGACGAGGAAGCCCGCCGCGCTGAACTGGCAGGCGACACCGACCGGGCCGCCAAGCTGCGCGCCAACGCCGCCAAGTGGCGCAAGAGCGCCGGAGACGCCGACGAACCGGACCCTGAGCCCACGCCTGAGCCCGAGGCCGAGGTGGACCCGGAGGTCGAGCGGCGGGCCGGGTACGAAACGATCGTCGCCGACACCACGACGATCATCGACGCCAACCGCACCGCCGCCGAACGTGAAGGCGCCGACCCGTTCGCCGTGAACTTCCTCGCCGACACACTCGACCGCCGAGCCGCCGCGTACGACGAACTCGACCGCACCGACGACGCCGCAGCCGACCGGGCGCATGCCGGGCGCCTTCGCGGCGCCCTCGCCGAACGGCAGGCCCGCGAGGAAGCGGCCCGGAACGTCCCGACGCTCGAAGCGATCCTCGGGTCGAGCACCTTCGACTCGGGCCGCACGCTCGAACTGGGCCGTCTCGTCAACGGCAACCCTGACGCCGTCCTCGGCGACACCGCCAGCCGGGTGAGCCTCGGAGCAATCACCACGGCCATCCGCACACTCGACGGCGACCTGGACCCCGTGGAACCCGGCGACCGGTTCTCCGCCGACAGCACGACCGCCGCCGTCGGCCTCGCCCTGCTCCGCGGCGCCCGAGTGTCGACCATCCCGAACGGCATCGCCATCGAACTGTCCGACGGGCAGGCGGGAACGGGAGGCTCCGGCCGGTACCTGCTCATCCGCGACTCCGTCGACGGCCAGAAGCTCGAAGCGTATGACGCCGACGGCCGCCGCACGTTCTCCGGTGGGCGGCTCCCGTTCGCACACTTCACCGGGATCCTCCAGCCCCGCCCGACCGGCAACATGCCCGACGGCGCCCGCAACGCCATCGACTCCGCCCGCGCCGACGTCGCCAACCCGGACGTGAACACGCTCGACGTCCTCGCCGGGCACCGTGACGCCTTCGTCGCATCGCTGAGCGCCGTGGCACCCCCTGAGGAATGGCATCAGCACCCCGGCATCGTCGCAGCGGTCACCGAGTTCGGCGACGTGCTCCGCGACGCCGTCGCTGAAACTGAGGCCGGAATCGACCTCGACATGTCGGCCGGACTCGCCGAAGATGTTGCTGCCGCATCCAAGAGCTTCGATCTGGCCGACACGCTCGTCGAGTTCGCCGACCGCCTTGCCTCCGACGGCGGCGGGTTCGACCCCCAGGATCTCGACGGGCACGCCACGATCGCTGAGTTCCTGAAGGCGACCGACGGCGAGTTCGTGTCCTTCGCTGACAGCGGCAAGCTGTCCGACGGCAGCACCCGGCAGAGCATCCGGTTCGCCTACACCCACGAGTCCGGCGAGCGTCGCACCATGGACGTCGACCTCATGGGCAACGACTGGAACCCCGACGACCCCACCATGAGCGTGAGCATCTACCGCCGAGGTGGTGGCGGGTACCGCAGCCGCGACGTCCGGCTTCGCGGCGACGACGTCCGTAAGGCCGACCTCAAGCAGCTCCGCTCCCATGTCCGGGCCACCAGGGCGCTCAACCGCGACCAGAAGCGGTCCGCCGCTCTCGGCAAAGCCGACGAGGTCAACGCCTCCGGCACCACGCAGCGCCGCAACGCCCAGGCCGCCGCAGCGGTGCTCGCGTCCCTCGGCGTGGAACGCGGTCTCGACGACGACACCGCCGACACCATCAAGGTGAACAGCGGAACCGGAGTCATCACTCGCCGGAAGACCGTGAACCGCGAGGGCCTCGCCACCGCCCTCGGCCGATCCCGCACCGTCAAGGCCACGCCCGCAAAGAAGCGTGGCGCCGCATCCGACGCCGACCTGCTCACCGTCGGCATGGCCCAGTACCCGACTTCATGGATCGAATCGCTCGGCGACCACACGTTCCTCATCGCCCGCCGCGGCGACGCCAACTCCGGCTACAACGTCGACATGTCCCGATGGACCAGCGCTGGCGCCCCGAACGGCTCCTACCTGTCCATCCCCGGCAAGGGCGACGTCGGCGCCAACGTCATCGTCCACGAAGTCGGCCACACCATGGAGCACAAAGTGCCGGGCCTCCGCGAGTTCGTCCTCGCCCACCTCGACACCCTCCACGCCGGATCGGACCCCGCCAAGGCCCTCCCCGGCTACCGCAGCACCCGCGGCTACGAGGACGACATCAAGCGGGTCTACACCCGCCGCGTCTACGTCGAGAACGGCGGCGACCCGCACGGCACCTGGGCCTCAGTCCGCTCCAAGATCACCTCCACCGAGTACCTGACGACCGGCATGGAGACACTCGTTCCCGAGGGCGGCTCGACCGAAGACGACTTCTACGGCATCGACCCCGTCCACGACGCGTTCATCCTCGGCGTCGTCGCCACATTCGACCCGAACGCCGTCCCGGCGGCCGGTACGGTGGTGGCACCATGATCCGCCTCGACCACCAGCTCGACATCTGGGCCGAGTTCGACGACGGCGAATGCGTCGGCTCATCCCACGACGAGGTCCGCGCCGCCCTCGACAACGGTCAGGACGTCGAGTACCGGCCCGGCGTCGAAGCCGAACTGGTCACCCTCGACTACGAGACACCCGACATCTGCCTGCTCGGCATGCAGCGCGCCGCGGCCTACGTCCAAGGGCTCCCGGCGTCCGGCTACAGCGTCACCGTCGACGGCGAACCGTGGATCCCCGGCCCCGACGACGGCATCGACTCGGGCGGCCTCTACCTGCTCGACTGACGCGCCCACCCGCGTCGCTAGAGTGCCCGACGTGACCACGCTCGACGATCTGACGGCCCCGTGGCCGAACCCGGCGCTGCTCGCGCTGCCGGACCGGCCTCATGCCATCCGCTCCCACCCGCTCGCCGACGCCTACGCGGTCGACGGGTACGCAATCGCCCCCGGGCTGCTCCCCGAGGACGTCGTCGACGCCTACTGCGACGCCTTCATGGAGCAGTTCCCCGACCGCACCCAGCGCGGCGGGTTCCAGTACGCCACCCCGTACCGCGATCACCCGTTCGTCATGGACCTGTGCATGCGGCCCGAGATCACCGACATGTGCGAAGCGCTCGTCGGTGAACCCATGGGACTGCACCTGAACCTGTCCGATTGGCGCTCCACGCAACGCAACTGGCACCAGGACGGCTACCTGAACCCGGACGGCAACCTGGACTGGTACGTCGCCGTGTGGATCGCCCTCGACGACATCCACCCGGACGC
>ERZ869921.198-NODE-198-length-39751-cov-18.813079_pt1 | contig 39751 bp, 53 predicted proteins | sample MGYA00579310_ERZ869921 | MGnify/ENA primary metagenome ERZ869921 (study PRJEB32216, sample SAMN09231816) | wastewater metagenome | place: USA: Maryland | collected 2016-06-21 | study: EMG produced TPA metagenomics assembly of the PRJNA472060 data set (Reclaimed... | reverse complement strand
CCTCGTGAATTTTTATTTCTTGGTCTGTTGAAAAAAGCCCATCCCCATAAGGAGTATAAACTTTTTGCCAAAAGCTTTCACTCACCGGGGGGTTATCTACGGGTACCATTGGGTTGGTTAAATCCTGATTTACCAGGGATACGGTAATTTTTCTTAAACCCGCTTCAATGGTTTCACCCAAAATATCTTTACCAGTTACCCGGTAAGGAAAGCCAATGAGTGGCCATAAGTTCATAACTGGGTTTTTATTAAATTGAACTTCTACACTCTCGTTTACTGTGCCTTCGATTTTGTCTTTAAGCCCTAAAGACAAATCCCAGACTACGGGGCTAGCCGCATTTAACTGGGTTTCTATATGGGCTACGAGCCCTGTAAAGGTATAAGTATTTGTAGTTAAATTAACTTCAAACTCATCCCCAGTAGAAACCCTTTTAAAATAAAGCTTATGAAAAGCAGCGTCGATATCAAATTTAGCATCGGACCATAGCCAGTCTAGAAACCACTGGTCTGGTTCATTTGCCACAAATACGTTGACCTCTGTGCCGTCAGCGCCCGGTTTTATTCTTACCTGGGTAATTGGATTTTCACCCTTTGTAGCTATAGACTTCATAGCATTAAAACGGGTTTGGTCTTTTACTTGTACTTTGTCTTCGAGTTCTAAAATTGGATTTAGCATTTTATTTTAACCCCACAAAATCGGTTCTGGTCAGCGCGTCGCCTAAATGCTGACCAAAGGACCCGTCGATATTTTCATACTGGCTCATAAGTTTTTGCCAAACGGCGTCTGATAACTGCTCAGCGGTTGGGTTGGCCCCAATTCTGATAACAGCGGTTAAGACCCCTTCGGCGTTCATTGTGCCTGTAATCGTACCTAAAGAATTATTTATTAGGGCGGCTAGTGTTGCTGTAGCGCCTCCAGTCGCGGTGAGGGTCGCGGTATTACCAGCTATTACAACTGTGATACCAGCAAAGCCTTCAATATCGGCGACGATTTGACCTTGGGCATTTATTCGAGACCGAGTAAGTCCATATTTCATCGGTAAAGAAATATAATTAGCTGAAGCTGAACGGGGATAACCCATATAGCTTACAAGTGGAAAATTGCCATGGTTCAGAAGACTATTATCATTTGAACCCTTAAAAAGCGTTGCACGGGGGTCAATGCCCCCGACGCTTTTTGTAGTCCAATTTCTATTCTGAAACATATTCTGAATTAGCATTTATCCCCAACCGATTTCTAAATAACCTTGGTAGTTTGAAGACGAAGTAAAAGCAGAACCAGAGAAAGCCAGAACGCCTAAACAAGCCGAGTCAAAAATTCTCTCCATACTTGCAAGTTGAAAAACAAAATCTCTCTCAGTCATGGCCGTAGCTGTTGGTAGTGGTAAAATTGCTAACGGTTTTGCCAGCACAAGAGCCGCTACACCCGCGCCCATAGCTGCGGAAAATTGAGCAGACTGGATACTTCTGATACCTTTGTCACCCGCTTGAAGGGGGATAAATGGCCCAAATTGATTTGCGGCAACGCCTGTATGTGGTAAACGATTTTGAGCGCTCGAAGTCCCCATAGCCACAAGTGTAGAGGTTCTACCCGCTGTGCCGTCTTCTTTTGTGTAGTTCATAGTAAAATTGGCCGGGGTTGCTCCGAAGGCCGTTGTCACTTCTAAGAAAGCCATTACACCCATACCCGTGGTGTACCTTGGTAATGCAACCGGATTTGAAAGGGTCTGTGAAGCTGAGGTATTAGCATTAAGATTTGGGTAGTGTAAAAGACGGTCGTAAAGCAAAATAGAACCTAAGTTACCGGCCCCAGAGGTCTGCATACCCAAAGTTAAAAGGTGGGCTGTAAGCGGGCTCACCGCTGAATGAATTGGGATAGCTCCGACATCGGTAGAATTGTTTTGAGCCGCTTCAAGAGCCACGCCGCCATAAGTACCAGCCGCCGGATAACCCGACATTTGCCACCAAGACTCAAAAGTTTGAGCAACCCCGGCAACCGCTGGTCTAGCTTTAGAAATATGGGTAGAAATTTTATTACCCGCTGTAAGCTTTGTAATCATGTCGTCGTAAGAATTGAAACCCATAAATAATTATTCCTCTACAATCTGTAAAGTGTTAGCCGCAAAAGACGGTGTAATGTTTGTCGATACTATGAGTGAAGACGCTAAAGCCCCTGAGTACAGCAAAACCCCAGCCCCAGAGGCTTGAGTACCTACAGCAACGTGAGTAATTGTAGCTGACCCACTTGAACACTGTGGGAATGAAACGCTAGCGACATTTTGGGCGGTATCATTTAGAACTTGCCAACCGCCCGAGGTTCTAGCAACGCCTACCCGTGAGTAACCCGCGTAGGCGGTTTCGTTTGTAGTTTGAGACCCGGCTTCACCTGGGTCAGCGGTATGGAGAGAGACGTAAAGAACAGTGTTAGCGTCCCAGGGAAAATTTGTATTGTTAAAAATTTTCTCTAATAGCTGTGTTTCAAGGGCATTTGATTTACTCATTTTTAAACCTCACGAATAAGTTAAACTGGCTCTATCGTCCCAGATTTTGTCAAAGTTAACATTCCCCCCAGCAAAACCAAAAGTCGTTACAGACCCGATTTTCTGTGCCCGGATAATACGCCACAAAGGGGAGCTTGTCGCTGTACCAGGCTGGGCATACCCGAAATAAGAAACTGACCCAGATACTTTATCAATAATTTTTGTGAGGCTTGACGTGCCACCTTCACCGCCAAAATCAACGTCTGACGATTGAACGTGTACTTGAATTTTTAGGTCTGACTTGTTACCTGGGGTAACTTCGCGCCCTGATTTTTTCAGGACCTCTAAGCCATGATCTTCTACAGCCATCGGTGAGCCTTTCAGCTACAAAAATTAACCAATGGCCCCGCGTTTAAGAAAGCGGGGCTGGGTTGTTAGAGATAGTACCAACTACGGTACTAGCCCCGATAAAATCACTCATATCTAAATTTGAATGTACAGAACCAGGGTTAATAACTAACATTTTATTTCCTTTTTTTAAGTTCAGCTTCAAGCGCTTTTAAATAGGCTTTGTCAGCCCCTTTACCGTCGCGCTCTTGACTCTTAATTTGAACCTCAAGCGCTCTTTTGGAAAGTCCAGAAATGTAGGCTTGCATTTTTGCTTCAAGCTTATCAACTTTTTTAACAAGCTTTACAGGCTCGGTTACTACAACTTCAGCCGGTGCCGTCTCTTCAACTTGGTTTTCTAGCTCTTGGTTTTGCATACTGTCCTTTACTGTTTACGGTCCCAGAAAAAATATCGGGGCCTTTGTCGTCTGGTACAAACCAAAGAACCCATTCTTTGCCGTCCCAGATTATTTGTTTAACTTCAATTCTTTTACCGAGTAGGTCACAAAAAGCCGAAAGCCCTGATTTCTCAGGGCTCGTTACATACCTTAACCTTGTGGTGATAGGTAGCATGGCTACATTTTCCTTACAGTTTAGGTTTGTAAACCAAAACCATCATTTTCATTTTGCCGCCGGTTAGAGCCGCCGTAGCGACTGTAATCCCGAGCTTTCCTTTATTGGCCGCATCTACGTTCAAAGGTGTGCCGATTGCATACTTAGCGATAAAACCAGCCGCAAAAGCCGCATTGTTATAAGCGGTTGCCGCAAGATATCTAGCGCCTGAAGCTTGGTCACCCAAAGCTACGGTCGCTGAACCCGCTGAAGTAAAAGCAGTCTGTTGAATGTAAAAACCGTCAACGATATAGGCACCAGCCGGTAAAGCTTTTTTGCCACAAATGTCGATAAAACCAACAGCGCCGCCTTGAACCGCAAAGTCGTAAGTACATTCTTGAATAAGGTACTCACCGCCTGATAGGGCCGCTTGAGAGGTTTGGGTAAAAGTAAAGAGTGAGAAGACCAGGGTCAAAATCATAAACAGGTTTTTCATTTTATTTCCTTTGTTAAAAATTTAGTTTCTAAGCACAAGACCAAAAAAAGCCCGCCTTGTATTAGGCGGGCGACTAACGCCCCGAAGGGTCGGTTAGCTAATAGAGACGACTCGAAGGCCGTCAAGCTGTTTAATACCAATGAGGGTGTCAGTGTTCACGCGTGAAGCTCTGAGACCGTCTACTCCCAAATCATACTCTTTAACAGCCATACCTTGCTGAGCCGCCATAGTCATAAAAGACGTATGGAACCAGTAAGAGGTATTTGCCACAAGGGTAGTAAAGTTTGGTTTAAAGCCTAACAACTGGGCTGGCAATTGACCGTTTTGCAACGGTGAACCTGAAGCCACAAAGTCAGAGCTTGTAAAGCCGGTGATATTGAAAACGTCGTTCAACTGAGCAGAACCCATTACCGCTTCACGGTTTGCCATCGGCACGTTTTGGGCGTCTAGCAATTCTTTAGCGTTCAGGATATCTGAAAGCGCCAAAGTTGTACCAGAGCCGTAGGCAATGGAGTGGTCCGGTGCCGCTGCGTTTGGTACGATCAAAGAAATAATCAATTTCTCGATTTTCTTTTTGATAGCGTAGACGGCCATTTCGCGGAGTTTATCTACGAAAGTGATAGACTGAAGAGACGCTTTATTAGTTACCGCGAAGTCTTTTACAACCCGCTGATTGATAACTAATTCTTGCTGAGAAACCGTCAAGGCTTCAGCGTCGGCGCGGTCGCCTTCGTTTAGGACTTCACCTTCGTCAAACTCTGGTACTGTGCTAATTTTCACACGGTCACCAAGAGCCTGGATTTCACCTTCGTAGTCTCGTGAAATCAAAGAATTGAAAGGCAAGTCTGCCAAAAGAACGTCGTAAAAACGACTTGACCAAATCGCCGGGACGATAAGGCTCACTTCTGAATTTGTGGTAATCAATTGATCGGCCATGTTTTCTCCTGTTTTTTGTTTAACTTATTTTCCATTTTTAAATCTGATAACCGCGTCCTTATACTTTTCTTGATTTTCTCTTGTCGGATTTTTTTGCATTTCCGACTCAATAACTTTCAATTGAGCTAAGGTAATTGGCTGACCGATTGTGGGTGTCACCGTCGGGCTAGCTGGGTTGACAGTCGCGGGTTTTACAGTGAACCAGAATGGGCGCTTTGCTTTTAAAAGTTGAGCCGCGCTTTCGGCACCGTGAACAAGAATCTTGCCCGTGCTTGTAGCTTCAACAGAAATATTTAGATTGTCAACCATGAGGTCGAGGTCGTTTAGAGCTTCTGGGTTTAAGCCCAGCTTCATACACTCGGTTTTGAGTCGAGAAAGCTTTTCATTTTGAACTATGGTGCCTTGCAATAAATCGTACTTCTGTTGGGCCGTTTGAGCCTCTTGTTCTTTAATTTTTGCCAGTTCTTCCCAGTTTTTTGATTTTCTCAAAGACTCCTCTTCTTTATCTTTTAAGAGTTTTTGAGCAGCTAAACGCTCTTTTCTTTCCCGTTCAAGTTCAAGCCGAAGCTCAGCGCTTGGGTCTACTGTTGGGGTAACGGGTTCTGTAGGCGTTACTGGTTCTGTGGGTTCTGTAGGCGTTACTGGTTCTGTGCTCATAATCTGAGTCTCCTTTAATCAAGGTTGTTTTGTTTAATGGCTATTTATTCAAAAGCTCTTTTGTACGTTTGGCAAATAAATCTTTTATCTTTCTGATAATAGTGACATTCCATTGTTCACCTATTTGGGGAATAAAGCGCCTTCGCGGTACAGCCCCCACGCCGTTTCTTGTCGTGCCAAGATTGTTAGCTTCAGCTTTTATTTTTACAAACTTAGGGGCGCTCTTTTTTATCCCCACAAATATGGCGTTACCTTGCTTTTTAAAGGCCATAAGCCAAGATTGCATTTCACCAGTTAAAAATAAATTTACAGGCCGTGAAGGTTTGAGCCGCTGCTTACCTTTACCTGGGTACTCAGTTGGGTTTAAGTATTCACCGTAACGGCCAAAGCCCCTAACAGGGGATACACCCCGCCGCATTTGTCTTTTTATTTCGTCTTCAACTACAAGCTTCTGAACGTCAGAAATCAATTTCTCATTAACAAACTGAGTTCTCAGTTTTAAAACAGCCTTAGCCGTATCCAGTTTTATTTTGACGCTAAATACACCGCTCATAATAAGTCCAGTAAATCATTCTCTTCGATAAGGTCCAATAGATTTTTATTTCTAAACACCGCTAGGCGTAGTTCAGTTAGACTAAGGTCTTCACCTATAACCTCTCTGATAGCCGCATAGAGGTCTTTTTTTGTCTCAACTTCTTTAAAAAGTTTTTCTTCTTTTGTGGCGACTGTCTCAGTCAATACGTCAGCCACAATCCTATTGACCTCACGCTCAATATCAGGCTTATACTTTTGGCCCTCTTTAGGTAAGAACTGACGGGTGGGTAGGGCTGACTTTCCTGAAAGGTTATTGTGCCCGTCGGCGGCTGGTGCCCGCTCACCAAAGACCCCAAGCTTGATACCCTGGTCGGTGGGCTTTACTTTTAGCTGGTCAAGAGTACGCCCCGAAAATTCGATATTGGCTTTTTTGTTACCAATTTCGTCCATTTTTATTTTGGCGTATTCTTTTGATAAACCTTTTTTCCAAGCCCCACCAGAGATAGGGCTCTTTTCATCGGCAACCGCTAAAAGGGTTTGTTCTACCAAGTAGTCGCCCACCTCTGAAGCTATAGTCTTTTTTTGTTCAGGGGTGAGCTTTGCCTTGAGACCTGTAAATAAATCAATCTCTACGCTTGTTTCGTTATCGCTAAGATTGACACTCTTTACTTTCATTCAACCTCTGGCTCGTTTTCGTCTTCAGGGCTTGGCTCTACTTCGGGGTCGTCTTCAACCTCTGACTCGTTTTCGTCTTCAGTGTTTTGATTACCCTCGGGTCCATTCTCACTCATGGCTGAACGTCTTAACATTTGAATCTCAATTTCGTCCCCAATTTGTTTCATAAGTTTTGACTTGGCTTGTTCTTCAGTTAAGCCCGGCTGTTCACGCATGAGAACAGTAATCAAAGTATCTAAACCAATTTCTAGACGTGTCTTGTAGTTGGTTAGTTTCTCACTCTCAGACTGAATAGGCTCAGGGTCTTGAAACATGATAGTCAGAACTTCTTTTAGTTTTTCTGGTAATGAGATTTCTCTTAACTCATCTACCAGACTCTCACGGTACTTATCTAAGAAAGCTTTTACAGCTTCAAAAATACAGGGCTCTTTATCAATAAAAATTTGCTGTTGGTCTGATACGTCTTCAAGGCTTTCAGCTTTATCAATTACCAAAGAGATACCAGAGGCAAAGTCTTTACCACCCGCTAGCTGGGCTGATACCCCAGAGGTCGATAAATTATTAGTTGTAAGAAGCAAGGCTACATAAGCTTCGACCAAACCGCGAAGGTCTGCTAGCTGTGGGTTGGCTGATAAGAAACCAATTTTAGGCTCGGCTTGTTCATCCTTATTATACTCAAGTTGAATAACATGGGTGGGACCAACCTTAACCGATTTAGGTAAGTTGGTGCCTGACATATACATTTGGCCATAGCCTTGAACAACGCCCACGTTGTTATTGTGGGAAATCATACCATTGATAAGGATAGCGCCGTCGATAAGATCATTACCGCCCTGAGCCCAAAAAGAATTATCTCTATCAATCCCATAGTCGATAATCATATTGGTACCGAATGGGTTTATATTTTCTGGGTTACCAGCGTCCGGTACAATTTCGCCCTTTTCATTGCAAGTAAAGTGATACCCTTTTGACCAAAAGATATAATGCTTTTCTAAGCCACGCCCCTGGTCTTCAGGGGTGTCAGCTATCTTTTGGTCAATACCGTCCCCTTTAGGCAAAACGGTTGTATTTTGTGGTCTTACACCCGGGTCAATTGACGAATAATCCACAATGCGGGGGCGGTAATCAGACAAAATAAAACAGAGTGGCCGTGTCTTATTGTAACAATCCTCTACGACGTCGTAGTTGTGGGGCTGTAAAATCTCAGGCACCAAGGTCCATTTTTCTTCTGAGCCATCCGGTGAGTACACCGGGCAAGGCTTAAGATATAAAGCCATATTTCTTTGTAGCTTTAGATACCTGTTAGCGGTCTTCATTTTGCTATTGAGGTCTAAAAGCTTTTCAAGTTTTTGTACCGCTTTGGTAGCGTCTTGATTTTTAGTTATTTCACGCTTAACACCACTTGAATAAACTCTAGATAGTTTATCAACTACCTTTCTTACGATTGAGATATTAGCGATTGAGTAACGCATTTCTCTAACGGTGTGTTCATCAAATTGCTTTACCAGGTTTTGAATTACATAGTAAATAGTCTGGTCTTTATAGCAAAGATAGCGGCGGTAACTTTCGTCTTTACGACGTAAATTTTCTGAGCCCTCAATCTCTTGGATAAGACTAACCCTAACTTTTTGGTCCAAAATTTCATTTTCATATTTAATTTTCATCGGATTTTTACCTCTCCACTTGGTCTATGCTCACCACTAAAAGGAAACAGTATGTCAACCATATAGTCAAGACCGTCCGAAAAGTGGGTAAGGTTTGGGTTTTTCTTCGACTTCTCTAAGGTGATAATATCTTGCTCGACGCCTTGGAAATCTTTCTTTATCCCTGGGCAACGCTTCGGGTTAAATTGAATGCGACCTTTGTCTAAAAGGTTGTTTACATTCAATTGCCTTGTTCTAAAACGGGGGGCCGCTGATTTAACTCGGACTGTGTAGCCGAGTTCTTTAAGGACGACGTTATCCGGTTTTCCTTTTGTACTTCTAGCATTGCCAGCCGGGTCAGGGTAAATAAAAGTATTACTAGGTTTATAGCCCCGAGTAGATAAAGCAGACGCCATTTTGCGAGTATCGTAGCCTTCACCACCCTTGAGTTCAATTTGGTCAACGCCGAAAATACGGTAGCCATCATACCCCCACAAGGTTGCACACATTGGGTCTACGTTGTAGTCAAGTGAGCAATGAAATTTTATATAGTCTTCAGGTTTTAAATTTAAGTTCTCATTCTTTTTTGGGTCAAAGGAATAGTAGAAAAGATTTGCCGCCATGTTTATCCAGAGACCCTTGATATAGGCATCTTGCATTTTCTTGTCGTAGGCGTCAGTCAAAAGCTCTATGTAATGCTCGTTAAGGTTCTCTGAATTATCCTGGGTATTACCATAAATAATTTTTAAATTCTTTGGCGGGTTCTCAATAAAATACTCGTAGTATTCTGAAACAAAACCTTCGGGTGTACCAACAGAAGCAATTTGTAATTGCCTTGCTGACCTTACTCTCACCCGTCCTAGTACCTCTTTGTATCTCACAAGCGGTATAAGTGTAACTTCGTTTATAACTGCATAGGCCCAGTTAGGACCCCGTAAAGGGTTCTCAGCCGATACAACGTAGAGCTTACCAGCCGACCAGGGAAATTTAAACCAGTGTTCTGTCTTGTGGTACTGATACTTGAGGTTGTTTCTTAATAAGATTTTTTCCATTTCGGGGAGAACGTCACGGGTAAAATCTTTGAACGTAGGCACCACAAGGCCCCCGTCCATACCAGCATTGGCACAAGAAAGCTGAAGAGCCTTCACACAAAGGATAAAAGTTTTACCGCCGCCAAAGCCTGTAGAGAGGTGTAAAAGAAAATCTCTACTTAAGAAAAACTCTCTTTGGTGGGGGTTAAAGTTTATACTTATCACCGTTTGATAACCTCAAGACCAGCATTGTAAGTAAGCCCTAAGCCTTCGTCGTGTACAGAAAACTCTTGGGATGCCCCAGCGTCTTGGAATTCGTCACGGGCGCTATCAGACCAACCCATAGTATTTTTAGAAAAGTAAATAAATAATAAACTATCTAGATAAGCGTCTTTATTTAAGATTTTATTTTTAACTTTCTCATGCCAAAAAGCGTGAAAACAAACCCGACCAGTCTTGACCGCTTCAGAGAATTTGGGGTTATCCTTTACCCAGAGCCTAAAGGTTGAGTCGAATATCCCCCAGCTAGCCAGAATATAAGAGTGGGTGTTACCCTCTCTACAATGCTGAATATAATCTTGTGGGTGAAACTGAGGGTCGTAGAAATGCTTCTTATAGTTGGGTACCCCAATAGGCTTACCAAAATAAAACGGTTTACCATAGGGAGCTAGAAGCCTTGGGGCGTTCTTTAGTGGGTCGTTAGGCTTTGATTTTTTACCAGGTTGTGGCGCTTTCTTAAGCCTGGGCGTTGTGGGTCGTCGAGCCATCGGTTATTACCAGTCCCATTTCTTCAAAGGCCCCCTGGGGTTTACCTTCAAGCGTTGCGTCCATATCGGCTAACTCACTTGCCGCTTTTTGAGCCGCTAGTCTTTGGGCTTCGGTCTCGTACATTTTTTTGGCTTCAATCTCAATCGTTAAGAGAAAGACTTTAGTTGTTTCCCTTACTGACCACACAAGGTCCTGTAACTTAAATGGCGGCTTACCAGCTCTTACCCGGCCCTGTTGGGCTTCGAGTAATTGCTTTGCCAAATTGTTCATAAAGGTTTCAAGTCTTGGGTGCTTTTGATTTAAAAGCTTGTGCCGAAGCTCTGAAGTGATTTCTCTATTCTCTTTAATTTCAGCGTAGAAATGCTTTTCAGCAAATTTTTTAAACTCCATTCGAGTTCATCCTTTCGGTTTCTTACCAACCGTATTTAGAAATGATATCCTTGATAACCACTTTTGCAACCGAAGGCTTTAAACCCCCAGCTATAAGGCTAGCTTTAGTCCTATCAATACCCCAACACTTTATACTCTGTAAGGTCTGCATTTTAAACTCATGGTCGAAAATGCATGGTAGTACATTATCGGGACACTCAATAGTTTTTACTTTACTTGGCGGCTGTTGGTTCTGCATGGGTGTGATACATTTCTCTAAGTTTAAATTGTAGATTGATAGAGACGCTCATAGCTTTTAAAAGCTCTTCACCCTCACTATCTTTTACTTCGACCACTCTCCAACCCATTGCACCCCAGACCTCTGGACGCATATCCTTTTCAAGCTTCATACATTGCCAGGTAGCATTTCCGGGGAGTTCTTTAAAGCTGTGTTCATAGATAGCTAACTTCATTTGCCCTCTCTCATAGCGCCCATACGACAAACCATTTCGGCTTGAAAATGCTGAGCTAAAAAGCACAGCTCATTTATAGTGAGTGTGCTCATCCAAATATCTGAAGGTTGACCAGGTTTCCCTAAGCCTAATACCACAATAGCGTCGTAGTTATCTGGTTTGATTTGCCCGAGAATGTCAACGGGCTTAACCAGTCTTTGACCCTCGTGTAGCATTACATTTCAGCCGCGCCCGCTGGGGGAGCGCCTTTCATAGCCTCTTGAGCTTCGACCATGGCCGCAACCGCATTGTGTTTTCGAGCCTGGATTTTATCTGTTCTGATATAAGAAATTTTGTGAGTGTGTGTATCATAGTCGTTCAAAGGTGCCGGTACTTGTCGGCGTTTACCTTTAATTTTTTTAGTGACCATAACCATAGGGCCACTCACTGACTTGATAACAGGTGGTTTTGAGTCACCGTCTTTGTGTGGTTCTAATTCGATAACGTGAAAGTGGCCACCGATGCTAGCCGAAGTGTGTAGCTCTTTACCTTCAGAGTCTCTAGTCCTAAAAATATGGGTGTGTTCAAACGGCCAGAAATCTTGTGGCATATCGTCGGGGTGATTTGCAACCCCTACACGTTTGATAACTTCAGCTACTCCCAACTTAAAAGTCGAAGAGTTAAACTCGGCCACCTTGGCATAGCTGTGGCTTTCCGGTGGTGCCTGTTCATAGACGTCTGAATTATATTCTGTTGATTGTGCTTCAGCCGATACACGGCCTTTTTGATTTGTTCTGCTCATTTCTTGCCCCCATTCAGTCAAGTTGAAAATCATGGTTGGGCAAAAATTTACCGAAGGCAATTAAAAACTATTTGGGCGGTGTGTTACTCACGACCTCGACAAAGGATTTGTAGACATTCCCTAAGCTGATTTCTCTCATGCTCTGAGAGGTGAGCTTGGGGTAAATAAAAATGTAAGGCATCCCACAAAGTTTTACAGTCTCTCAAAATCTCTAACGACTCATGCTCATGCAATAAGTCGTCCATTTCTTTTTGTACTTGCTTCTGTAGTTTTCGGCGGCGTCTAGTCAGGTATTGCATACCCGATTTTTATATTTTTATTTTTAGAAGTGAAGCTGAACTGAAGAGCCGTCTTGTATTCTAGACCACTCGACGCGGGTTTTAAAACCCATTGACTTGAGCTTATCCTTAATATGGTTAGTAACATTGCTCTGTCTAAAACCTACTACCTTGTCCCGGTCAGCGTCGGCATAGAAAGTCACCGACCAAATAAATGGGCCGGTGCCTCTCTCATACCGTCTAACTACTGCACAGTAGGCTTTAGCTGAGCCCATACCCACTCAATCGAATTTTATTTGTCTCGACCGCATCTTTATGAATAGCTTTCTCAAGCTCTTTACCAGGTACAGCCAAAACCTTGACGGTCTTTTTTCTAAGCTTGGTGGGTGGCTCACAAAGACCCCTCTCCCAATTAGAAATAAATTGAACGTGGCAACCCAGCTTTTTACTCAAGGCACCTTGAGAAAGCTTTTTACTCTGACGTGAACGCTTTAAAAGCTCACCTAAGAAACTAAAATTTTTCACTGTCTATTCCTTTCGAGCCACTAACCCAGTTAGTAGCAAATGTTATACCAGCCTGATAGGCTTCTTCTTCTGTTCTACATTTATTAAGATACTGACCTTTATAGTGCCGCCAATTTGGCAACGGGTGTTCTGTAACAGAATTGTAGCCTTTTGCAAAGGCTATTTCTGCTAAAGCTAAATCAGTTTTGTAAAGCCTGTTTTCTTTATCGCTTCTAACGTAGGGGGCTTGTCTCTTTCTGATTTTTAAGTCCCATTTCATAAAGGCCCTTTCGTTTAAGGTAGCTTTCAAAAGCCTGGTGAAGCTCTATTAGATTTCTTTCTTCTATAAAGTATAGCCTAGAAGCTTCTAATAAACCATAGGGGTGTAAACGTAAAAACATTTTCTCTAGCCTGTAAAATGTACTCAAAATAAATAGCTGTTTAAAGTCGTTATTCTCTTTACTACGAGCATATATGAGACAGTGGCTCAAAATGGACCCGATACACCACAAATAACAAATCGGTAAAAGCGGGTAAAGCCATATCAATTTAGAACGCATTACCATGAGACCGAAGAAATCAGGTTGAACAGGGTCGGCATAATCAAAAGCTTTACTCTCTATAGTATGCTCCATATTAGAAAAGAGCTTACCCCTACCCGGTAAAGTAGTTGTATCAATAACAACCTGTTTAGTTACTGGGTCTACCAGTCTTGAGTCTTTAAAAAACTCATGGGGATAGGGGAGCTTCTTAGAGCCCTTGTGGTCACGCTCTATATTGGGTGCAAAGAAAGTATTAGCCCTAAAGAACTGACGGGCATAACCTTTAGGGGCAATAGCTAGCCATGGTACAGCTTGGTCAATCGTAAAGTTCTTTGGGTTATTCCAGGGTACTTGTTCAGGGTGCCTTACAGGCCCCTCTCTAGTTAAAAACCAACCTGTAATACCTAAACCCCTCGGCTCGTTACAGCCTTTAAAAAACCAGTAGGCACAAGTGAAGTTACAAGAGTCCCCGCCGTCGCCTGTCTGGTCTAATATTTCTCCCAGTGGTCCTTTCATAGATATTTTCTCCTAATCTCAATTAGCTTATTTCCCATTTGTTCTTTTTTCTTAACCTCGTGTGGTAGCTCAGTCCTGGTATAAACATTACCCTGGTTCTGGGGGTAACAAACGTGGGAGTTAGGGGTAAGCACTAAAAATTTTTTAAAACAAATAGGACAGGTTTTTAAATCACCACTCATATTCTACCTCACTTTGTTTAAGACCGTACCCAGCTATCAATAAAGCATCTACTATACCTTCGTCAAATTTACCTGAGCGTGGCCCCTTTGGAATGTCCTTTAGAAGCTGGGGGTATAACCTTTTTACAGCCACAATAGATTTAGCTTTAGGCTTCATATCCTTGTCAATCCCCTGGTGCATTACCTTGGCCCATTTACCAGGCTCTACAAGGGTAAACGGTATTTTAGTTAGACCTACCCCTATCTTAATAGCATTGAAGTCTTGGCCATAGTTGAACGCCCCCGTGACCCCCATGCCGAAGGCCACAGCCCTTTCTATATAGATATGGTCAGGTGGTGAATTTTCTATAACCTCTTTGATACTCTCATAACAAATCCGGCCCTCTTCATTCAGTGGCATAGGGGCAAAGGTAAGACCATTCTTAGATAGCCAGACCAATGCACCACTTAGGCCAGGGTCAATCCCTAGTACTATTTTCATACAATTTCCTTTCAATTTTGAAGTCGTCAGAAGCTTTAAAAAGAACCGCATTTTTACGGTTTGGGTACAGGTGAACCTCGAAAGTGACCCCCGAGGAGTGGGTCACCACAACGTAAGAATAGGGCTTAAGTTGGATAATTAGGGCTCGAAGGTGCTTTAACATAGGTCCCCCTTTTTAGGAAAATTGGAGCGTTTGGTGAAGAAACCCGCCAAAACTACCAGACCACTTTTTAAGAATTGGAAAAAATTGGCCATTTTAGCGGTTACTTTAGGCTTTTGGTAACCGCATGGGTTACGCGAAAAACCCCACAAATTCAATAAGTTACAGAAAACGTAACCCTTGGAACCCCAAAAAACCGCATTTTGTATTATATAGAAAATACGCGCGTACAGGATACCGTTAAAATATATATAATAATAAATATATGATTTAATAGATAGAGAATAGTAATTTACAGGATACTTAGGATACCAGACCATATTGTTTTTAAATTTCAATACTTTAACGGTATCCCACTTAGGGGTTACGACGGGTTGCGGGGCTACCATACCACCCCCTGGCTAATATGCACCCAAACTTTTGTATTTATACCCTCAATCTTTTTTTGTATTCTTTCATAGCCCAAAGTTTTTAAAATTTTACCAATACGTTTTTGTTCTCCCATCGTAAAATTTCTTGAGCCCATTTCAAAACCATCCATTCCACAGATATGGCTAAAGATATCCTTCAAAACAAAAAAGTCTTTATCAGCATTTTTTAACAAATATTCTTGTATATCATCGGTCCAAGAATCACCGATAACCCTTACTGCCTGTTGTTCACCAGCTAGTGCCCTGATATCGGCGTCTTCAAGCCAAAGCTCTTCACCGGCTTTAAAGCAATGAACCGCTTCGGCCCAAATTTGGTCACGGTCTTTAACAAGTTCTGACCGCATAAGTTCTCCAACCTTTACTGGCCAGAACCTTCGATTACCCGTTTCATCTTGCAAGTACTCATCCTGGTTTGTCGTGCCGATAAAGATACACTGTCTGGGGTAGCTCTGGGCTTTCTTTTCAAAAGCCAGTCGTGCCCGGTCTTCAGTTTTAGAGATAAAAGCTTTTAAGCTTTCAGCTTCAGATTTATGGGCCTGAACCATTTCGGCCATTTCAATGAGCCAGTTACCTTGAATGGTATTGATAGTATCTTTGTTGTTTGGGTCAATGTAAGCGTCAGTGGCCCACTTGCCGCCCAAAATCTTAATAGCTGAAGACTTACCAACCCCTTGACCGCCTTCAAAGACCACGACGTTATCAAACTTGACCCCCGGGACAAAAACCCTAGCGACCGCTGCGACTAAAGTCTTAACCCCAACCGCCCTTAAATAACGCGCATCCCCTTCAGCGTTTAAATAGGTTTTAAGCCACGTTTCTAGCCGGGGTACCCCATCCCAGGCTAAAGCGCTCAAGTAATCCCTGACGGGGTGATAATGGAATTTACGGGCTATGCCCTGTATTGCTTCCCACAAATCGCTAGACCCAACCTCGATTTTCCATTTTGCACTAAGCCAAGACTTACAATGAATGATATCGACGTGGTCAATCTCTTGACTTAGGTATTCTTTCCCACTAAGCGCCCAAGGCGGCTCAGCGCCAAACTCAACCTGATTACTAAAGCTGTTAAAACGAAACGTATTGGGTAAGAGCCCCTTAGTTAAAATCAGGTCTCTATTTCGCTGGGTGTTCTTTGGTTTATTATCGGTCTTGTTTCTTTCTAAAGTATCCCACCAAGCTATAGCCGCTTCGTCTTGTTCAATAGCTTCACCAGGCGTTAGCTCATTTTCGATAACTTCAAAGCCTTCATCGAAGGCAAGAGCTACGTCTAACTCACTTCGAGCTTTCACCACTTGGGCATAGACCCATTTAGCAGCGGCACCCCGGCTACCTTTCTCCAAAGCCTTTTCAGAAATGGCGTTAGAGCTATCGGTGAGAACTGAAACAATAACCTGGTCAGAAATATTTTTACCGACCATAGCATTGATACAAGCCATGAGCATGGCTGACCTGTCAGAGTGATAGCGCCCCTCTTTGTCTTCAGCCTCATAAATCAATTCAATAATTCTTTCAGACAAAGGTAGTTCATAAACCGGCACGTCGTCTAAAAGTTCAAAGTCCATTGCCACAGCTTTGCTTAGCTTGGCTTTCTCTCTCCGAGGCTCAAAGGGTAAGAAGTCGTCTTTACTTGTGGGGGCAATACCCCAGGTGTATTTTCGTCCAGAGTCAGGGTGAATAGACGGGGGTATGGCGACTTGTGAACCATCCCCCATAAAAGTAATTTCCCATGCTTTGGCAAGTCGGATGCCTTTATCAAGCTCTTCGGCTGATAGGTTCTCTCTTTCATATTTGCTAATTTCCTTTTTACTCGGGGCTAAATATTTAACCTTGTGTGAGCTTTCAGCGATTTGATATTTACCAGTGATAAAAAGCTCACTGACTTTAACGTAGATATGCCTTGATAATTTGTTACGGCCCGAAACAACTTGAGGGGATATATACCAGTCTGGAAAAATGCTATCTAAAGCTTTCTCCATTTCTTTCAAGTGTACTGGCTCTTCTGACTTCATATCACAGTCGATAATGCCTAAGAAAAAACCCTCATTTAGTTTTGAAACAAGGCCGGGTCTCACGCCCACGTTGTAACCAGGTGTATAGCTTTGTCTTAATTCTTCAAAAGTTTTTCTCTCACGAGTAGACCACTTGTTTTCAACTGGCACCTTCGAGCGTTTGTTAAGCCAATGTAGTGCAAAGCCAAGCTCGTAGAGCTTAAATAATTCGTTTAACATTTTCTTTCCCCTTAAATCCTTTAGGTGTTTTTTTGTTCAGAAGCGACCCGCTCAAACCTGGGGCCATAAATAGAATTAAAATTAAGTTTACCCCGGCTTAAAATTTTGAGTTTGTAAGCATTATCAAATTGCGGGGCGGCTTTTAGATACAACCAACTTTTTACAGTGTCTTCGCTAACGCCCAATTCTGTGGCAATAACAGGGATAGTCTTTAGCTCTATCCATTCAACCAAATCCATAACGGCTAACTCCTTGTGTTAAATTTTTTAAAATTATTTTGGTGACAATAATCTTTGAATGTATTTTAAATCTTGTCACCAAAAAGATTTATTGGAGTGTGTGAGTCAAATGCCAACTTTAGTTTATGATAAGAGTCGTAAGACTTTCGTCTGTGCCTGTACATTTAACGAAAGGGATATTCCCCGTCTAGCCGGTTTTCGCTGGGACGGTGTTACCCGTTGCTGGCACCAACCAAATATTTATCGGGCTCTTAGACTCTACGACATAGCTACAGAAACTACTAAACAAATTCTTAATGAGGCTATGGGCTTTACCAAAATGGACAGAGTAATTATCACCACGCCTAAAAATATAAATCTTTTCGAGAACCAAAAAGAAGCTGTTAGATACATTCTCCCCCGGCGTTCAAGTTACTACAACGCTAAGCCTGGTATGGGAAAGACGGGGACCTTCATTACCGTTTTTAATTCTTTCAAAATGAACGGTCTTATACCGGGACCTATGCTTATCCTGGTCCCCCCGTTCTTAGTTAAGAATACTGTAAGAGAGATAAAAACTTTTGCGGTTGGTAACCCCACAATAGAAATATGTTTATCTAAAAAATACACCTTTGAATTTAAGTCTGATATAACTATCGTGCCCGACTCTTTAATAAACGAGCCCTTGGTACATTCCCAACTACTAGAAAAATCTTGGTCTTACCTGGTCGTAGACGAAGCCCACCGCTTTAAAAATCAAAATGCTTTAAGAACTTGTGCCCTCTTTGGCGGGCGACCACGCGCTAAAAAAACTATGAGACCTTTTGAGTCACTTTTTAAACGAAGTTTAAAAGCTACTTTCTTGAGCGGCACCCCCATGCAAAACAGACCCATAGAACTATGGCCGGTATTATCTGAAGCGGCACCGTGGGCAATTAAGGGGATGAATTATATTGAGTACGTTAACCGTTACTGTGATGCCAAAGAGGTCCAAGTAACCAGGGATAAAACAGCTTTGAAAGTTGACGGTAGTTCAAACGAAGCTGAGCTTAGAGAACTTCTAAAAGACTTTATGCTCATTCATAAAAAAGAAGACTACCTAGATTTGCCTGAAAAAATTCATATCCCCTATGAGCTAACACCAACGCCAAAAGCCCAGAAAGTTTTAGACCGGCATATTAAAGAAATGCAAAACTGGGACGACGTTGATTTAGATATGTTACAAAATAACCCCGAAGCGTTTTCAAAAGTCGGGGCCGTTGCAAGAATGAGAAAAGAGCTTGGCGTTATCAAGGCCGATAGCGCCACAGCTTTTATTGAAAATGCCCTAGAAGAGAATGATAAAATCATGGTCTTAACTTGGCACCAAGACGCCCAAGATTTACTCATTCAAAAGTTTAGGGGTATTTGTGGCTTTATTAGGGGCTCAGTAAAATCAAGTGAGCGTGACGCTGTTGTTCAGAAATTTAATAACGACAAAAATATGAAACTACTTTTTGCCCAGGTCTCAACCGCTATGGGCTTTAATGCGACTGTAGCCAGCCGAGTAATTTTTGTAGAACAAAGTTGGGTACCGGGTGAGAATGAACAGGCCGAAGACCGTTGCCACCGTATCGGTTCAAAAAACGACGTTGTGGTAAACGTCTTATCTTTCCCCCATGATTTAGACCAAAGAGTTATAGAAGCCAATAAACGTAAACAGAAAACTATTAACAAGATAATGGGATAAACCCTTATCAGAAAAAAGGAGATACTATGCAACCACAATTCGTTAACCTCTCATTGACGGTAACAGCGGCTCAAGCTACAGCTATTCTTGCCGCCCTTGCACCAACCGACGCGGGTCCTGAAATTTCACACACTCTGGCACCAGCTACAGCGGCCACCAAGGGCGGTACTTCTAAAAAGAAAATGGCGGCACCTGAGCCTGAAGAAACAGAAGCCGAAGACTATGAAAGCTTTGAATCTGAAGAGACTGAGACCGAAGAGAAAAACTTTACGGTCGAAGAGGTTCAAAAACTCATGGCGGCCTACGCTAAGAAACACAAGCCCGAAGCGGCTAAGAAAAAACTAGCAGCTTACAAAGTTAAAAAAGTAGCTGAGCTAAACCAAGCTAAGCTTAACGAATTAGCAGCGGCTATTAGCTAATGAAACACTTGTGGTTAAACACAATTTTACCGACGGGGGGCACAGAGCCCCTCTTGGTTCATATTGACGATATCAGACAAGTTAGACGCTACGACCGTATCATGGCGTCGGGGCCAACCCCCACAACTTGTATTATTCACTGGAATGGCTCAAGTATTTGGGTCGCTGAAAACCTAGAGGTGGTCTATGAAAGAATCAAAGCTATCCAAATCCCATAATGAACGCGCTCACTCAACGGTGGGCGCTTCGGGTTCTGAGCGCTGGCTTAATTGCCCAGGGTCGGTACAAGCTGAGGCTAACTCACCTGAACAGGCTGAGAACGAATGGTCAAAAGCCGGTACTGATAACCATGAGAAACTAGAAAAATATTTACGGTCTTGGCTTAAGACAAAAAAATTTCCTAAGCTTCACTCTGACGATGAACACCTAAGCGTTGTAATAGAATACGTTATCAAACGCTATGAAGAAATGGGCCTATCTGACTCTGACGTTTTGCTAGAGCAGAAAGTAGACCTCTCTGAAATTGTAGACCCGGATTGTTTCGGTACAAATGATATCGGCTTGGTTGAGCTATTTGGGACGCTCGAAATTATTGACTACAAATCGGGCGGTAAGATTGTAAGCCCTGTTGAAAACACCCAGTTAATTTACTACGCTCTGGGTATTGCTTATCTATTTGATTTTAATTTTACCGAAGTAAAGCTTACTATTGCACAACCCCCTAACACTGATAACCCAATAGAAAGCTGGACGATACCGATTGAAAAATTGGAAAGCTACATTGAACTGTTTAAAAAAGGTGTGCAAAGAACTAAGAAAAAAGATGCCAAACGCTACGCCGGTAAGTGGTGTCACTACTGTAGAGCAGCGGCAACGTGTGAAACCTTAAAAGATAAAACCATGGCAAAGGTTATCGACGACTTTGATTTTGAAGAGCCTAAAGAACTTGTGGTAGTTGAAAAGAAACTAACCCCTGAGCTTGTGGCAAAGTATCTCGACGCGGCTGATACGATTGAGACTTGGGTCTCAGCTATCCGGGCTCGTGCTAGTGAAATGTTACAAAACGGTGTGAAGGTGCCGGGCTGGCAAATGGTCCCGACCAACCCACGCCGTTACTGGAAATCAGAAAAGGGTGCCGCAAAGATAGCCGAGAAATCAAAGCTTAAGTTCTATAAAGAAACGCCCATGAGCCCGGCTGAGGTTCAAAAGAAAGTCGGCAATAAAATTTATCAGGAAAGATTTGAAGTATTTGTAGATTTAAAAAGTTCTGGTAACGAGCGTTTGACTCGTGTCAGAGACGTAACAACCGACTTCGACGAAGTCGAATTAACAACCACTGAAGAGTGGTAAGGAGAATCGAAGAATGAAACAGTTAGCACCAAAGGTAAAGTTCGATGAAAAGAACAAAGCCTATTATATCACCACAAGTCAGTTCAGGGTGAGCTTTCCGAAGCTAGCGAAAGCTGAGGCAATGGAAGAGGGGCAAGACAAAAAGTTTTCAGTCGCTATGCTGTTTCCAAAGAAGCACGACCGTAAGTATTTGATCGACGCTTGTAACCATTTGATAAAACTTCAGTGGGGAAATAAACCACCAGCAAATTTAAAGAAGCCATTCAAAGACGGCGACTCTTTAAGCTACGACGGCTACGCTGGTATGATGGCTTGTAACGGGACTTCAAAAGAAGAGTACCCAATTAGACTTATCAGCCAGACGAAACAAGAGCTTCAGCCTAGGGATATGTATGCTGGTTGCTGGGCACGGGCTTCTATTACTTTAAAAGCCTATGATATGAAGGTCAATAAAGGCGTTGCTATTTATGTCCAAGGCTTACAAAAAATCGCTGACGATGAACCATTTGGAAACGTAAGAGACGTTGCAGACGATTTTGAAAGTGACGACATTGAAAGCCCGGCTGACGCTGATAACGAAGAGAACTACGGCGACTCTAGTCCTGAACCTGAAGAGGAATGGTAGTCAATGTCCCGGCTCATTTTTGATTTAGAAACTAGAAGTGAGCTTGACGTCAAAGAGGTGGGGCCGCATAAATACGCGGCCCACCCATCTACAGAAATTATGCACGTCGGTTACAAGATCGACGATGCACCCGCAAAAGTCTGGTTACCCCTAGACGGTGACCCGATGCCAAGCGACTTAGAAAAGGCCCTTAAAAAACAATTTCATAGCATGGGTCTTGTGGTCGCTCATAACGCCGAGTTTGAGCTTGAGGTCTGGAATAACCAGGTCTTAAGATACCAGGATAAATATAAATATATTTTGTTACGAGATAATATAAGTTGTACCGCTGCACGAGCGGCGGCTAGGGGTTACCCTAGAAAACTTGAGGTCTTAGCTGAAGCCCTAAGACTTGCCACCTTGAAAGATAAAGAGGGGCATAGGGTAATGCTAAAGCTTACCAAGCCCCGCTCAGCTTGGTACAAAGATAAGACCGCCCAAAAATGGCATGATAACGAAATAGATTTTCTTATCGTCGCTGAGTACTGTAGAACCGACGTTGAAGTTGAAGCCCTGGTAGATAAGCTACTCCCAGAGCTTGGTAAGACCGAACGCCAATTGTGGGAGCTAACTTGCGATATCAATAAACGCGGTATCAAAGTCGATATAGATTTAATAAATAAAGTAATTTTTATTTTAGAGTGGTTAAAAAAAGACGGGCTCGAAGAGTTCTACGCTTTAACCGGCGGGCAAGTGAAGAGCCCCACAGAGCTAGCCCAGTTTCACGCTTGGCTTAAGCAGCAAGGTTGCAGCATTGATAACCTTCAAGCTCAGACTGTAATTGATACTCTATCGAATCCTGATATAAGCCCCCAGGCGCGTAGGGGTTTAGAGCTTCGTCAACTACTCGGTAAGTCTTCAACTTCTAAGTATGAAGCTTTTAAGAACCGGGCAATGGCTGACGGTATCGTTAGAGACCTACTAGTTTATAGCGCGGCGGTGCCTACGGCTAGATGGACCGGCTCAGGCGTTCAACCCCAAAATTTCCCACGCGGTACCGTTAAAGATACAGAGACAGTTTTAAACTATATCCGGCTTGGTGACCCACAGCTTATACAAATGGTTTACAAAAATCCTCTGGCCGCGCTTTCAAGTTGTTTAAGGAATATGATTATACCCCACAAGGTTGATACTGATTTTGTCTGTGCCGACTTTGCACAGATTGAAACTAGGGCTTTGTTTTGGCTCTGTGATGAAACCAGGGGCATAGAAGCTTTTGCAAATGGCGACGACCTTTATAAAGAAATGGCCGCTGATATTTTTAATATCGACTATTTAGAAAACGTAACACCCGACCAAAGATTTGTAGGTAAAGAGAGTATCTTAGGTTGTGGTTATGGTATGGGTGCCCCTAAGTTTGTTTCTCAGTGTGCCGCTAAGAACGTAAAAATCCCCCCTGAACTTGGTAAGAAAGCGGTCTACGCTTATAGAAATAAATTTAAAAAGGTGCCTGAGTTCTGGCAAAGGATTGAGCGGGCTTGTCTACTAGCAGTAAATAAAAATGTAACTGTAAAAGTAAATGATAAGATATCAGTTACAAAAAAAGTAAACGAGCATTGGTTATCAATCCGACTCCCCAGCGGTCGAGAAATGTTTTACCCCTATGTCGATATAAAAAATAAAGAGACCCATTGGGGAGAAATGAAAGCCACTATCAGTTATATGGGGGTCGATAGTAAAACCAAAAGGTGGCAACGTGAGTACACCTACGGCGGTAAACTTACAGAGAATATTTGTCAGGGGCTAGCTCGTGACCTTATGGCTAAAGGAATGCTCAACTGTGAACAAGACGGCTTTGTTTCGAGCTTGACAGTACACGATGAACTGTTAGCAAATAACCCAAACAAAAAAACGGTTGAAGAATTTGTAGCAGCTTTAACCAAATTACCACCTTGGGCGGCTGGCTTTCCTTTGAAAGCTGAGGGTTGGTCCGGTCCAAGGTACAAAAAATAGGAGAAAATATGCGAGTGGGTTTTATCAGGTTCTTAATTTTAGTTGGTGTTTTATTTTTCTGGACGGGATTTCTAAACATCCTGACAAGTTGTAAGTCTGAAAATGTACCAGTAGAAACGACCACCACCACAACTACGACGACGTTACACACTACCACAACTACTCAAAAGCCAGCGCCCGCGCCGGTTGTTTTATCCTGGGAAACCAACCGACCAGAACGCAAAGCCTGGTCTAAGTTTGTTTTAGACTATATCGACGGTGCCTTTCCGGTTTTCTATACGGCGACTGATAACAAAAGATTTTGCCCAGGCTTTCAAAGCCTGACCCGCTCACAGCAAATCCAAGCTATGGCTGAAATCATTGTGGGCATTACATTTTATGAAAGTGGTTTCTCCCCTGTCAGTCGAATGCAAGAAACCACAATGGGTATAGACCCGGTGACTGGTAAGCCCGTGTTTAGTGAGGGGCTCTTACAACTTTCTTACCAGGACGTGCAAAGTTACAAGTCAGTTTTCAACGGTCAGTGCCGGATTGACTGGCAAAAAGATAAAGGCTTAAGCCCTACTGACCCAGCAAAAACAATTCTGGACCCGATTACAAACCTACACTGTGGGCTTATGATAATCCAAAACCAGCTAAATAAAAAAGGGTCTTGGGTTTTAAGTACGGGTGTTTACTGGGCCGTGCTTAAAGAGGGTGGTAAGTATCAAAAGATTGAACAAATAATTAACCGTGTAAAAAAATTAAATTTTTGCACCAACTAACCGTAGGGGGAAATATGTCAGAAGTAGTAAAAAAAGCTTGGGGCCTTGCTAAAGCCGCTAGCATCCTAACAAAAGTAAACGGCAAAAAAAGAAAGGTAGCTATTGGTCAAGTCCGAGAAGTTTTAGCCGCTCTGGTAAAACACGACGCGACTTTAATCAAGTCCGGTAATGAAGCTGAAATTATCCCAGCCTTGATAGCTGAGTTAAATAAGAAAGCTGTTGCCAAAGACGCTAATGTTGCATTTACCCTTGAGCTTAAGTAGCCCTTGGGTTTTTGCCGCTTGCCCCGTCGGTTAAAACGGGGCACCATTTTTCTATGAAAAACTTTAAAATTAAATTTAGACTTTGGCTTTTAGAATTTTTGGACCCAGTACAACGCTTGATTTCTTGGTGGGCGCTACCCCAGACAAAAGCTGAGGGGCATTGGGTTGAGGTCGCTCAAGCTGTTCTAGAACCCGGCGACATTCTTTTATGCTATAACCAGCTTCACCTTTCTAATATTTTTATTCCCGGCCATTATAACCACGCTGCTATTTATACGGGCTCTGGTTTACTTGTCGAAGCACAACCAGACTCAGGGGTTAAAACGACTAACCTTATTGAATGGATAATGAAGAAAGACGGTATCTGTGCCGTAAGACCAAAATTTGTAAGCTGGCAAGGCCGCCTAGAAGCCGCTAAAGTCGCGCTTACTTTTGTGGGGTCTGACTACGACCGAGGGTTTGAGGTTGGGGGTAAAACTTTTTTCTGTTCAGAAGTTACCCACCGCGCCTATGAGTCTACCAAGTGGTCAGAGACTTTTACCCGTCGGGATTTCTTCGGGGTTTTAACTGTAACGCCCCAGGACTACCGTAACTGTGTAGCCGACCAAAAGGCTGAGCTTCTATTTGAGTTTGGCATTACCCCAAAAAACGCTTAAGGTTTGATTTAAACTAACAATTAAAAGGGGGTCCTTATGTGGGCATGGTTAAAAAATCTATTCAAAGCAAAGCCAAAAGCGGTAGTTATACCAGAGCCGGTAAAAGCCCCAACCCCCAAACCCCCTAACGCTGTGCTACCACAAATGCCCTGGGTTGACATTGCAAAGGCCGAGCTAGGCGTTGCTGAATACCGGGGCGGTGAAAACCAGCGTATCCTTGAGTACCACCGTAGAACCACGCTTAAAGCTACAGAAGACGAAGTCCCCTGGTGTTCAAGTTTTGTCTGTTGGGTTCTAGAACAAGCTGGCTACCGTTCAACTAAAGACGCTTGGGCTCGAAGTTATCTTGGCTGGGGTTTACACTTAGATGCCCCGAAGCTTGGCGCTGTTGTTATTTTTGACCGGGGCGCTGGCAAGGGTCACGTCGGTTTTATTTCTGATTTTGATAGCGAAAATATTTACGTTTTGGGTGGCAACCAGGATAACAAAGTATCAGTCAAAGCCTATCCTCGAAGCAAAGTCTTGGGTTATCGCTGGCCTGTTAAATAAAACAAAGGCCCGGTTCTCACCGGGCCTGTACCTGTAAGCCGAAGCTATCAGGGTTACCGTGCATAATTATGCACTAAAATATTGTTCAGTTACATATTCAAGTCTGTAGTTAGCCCCGTTGCCGGTTGTGCCCCCGATCACCCTTAAGCGGTCCCCTGGGTACAAAACAATTCTACAGTTACCGACACCCGTTGCTGCGCTATCTACCCCACCGTCCATACGGCCAGAGTCAATAACAGCCTTTCTATTTGCCGCGTCCATTGTGAGCGCGACCATTTGCCCAACCCCAGCGGTCCCAATGCTCATACCAAAATCTAAAGTATCTATTGACCAGGTTGAGTTAAAAGAACTTTGTTTTTCAAGACGAAAGCTAATGTTACCAGACGCCCCTAAAGTTGTGGCAACCATTCCCTTTAACTCTATAATAGTTTTTCTATTTGCTGGTGCCGTGAAAACTGTAGAGGTAATAAAAACCCCACCCCCAGAATTGACGGCCACGTTACCATTGGTTATAGCTATTGCCATAGCTCTTGAATAAGTTGGCATTTTTTACCTCGGTCTATAGTGAATAATTAAGCCACAATTCTCAGCGTCGGGCATGGCCTGAACTTTATCACAAAGCAAAGCCTGACCGGCGTTGATATTAAAAGGAAAGCTTGTAAGCACGGGGGCTACACAACCTGTCACCGTACCACCCACCCCGATATAAGCATTGGCCGAAGCCGCTGAAGTAATCTTAGGCGTGGTTGTAAAAATGGTTGTGCCTGTATCCCCTGAACCCGTTAGAAGTTTTATGTCGAGTTCTGTTGTGCCACTTGAGCCCGGCACCAGGTTGTAAATCCAGACGTTAAAAATTTCAGCGTCAAATTCAAAAGGTATCAGGCCGTCAACGCCCAACTGTGGCGAGTCGATAATTGCATAAGGCCCGTCAAGTTGAAATTTTTTAGCCTCGTGTAAACGACGGCCTAAAAAGTTTAACATTTGACCAAGCTTACGGCCTGTCACCTCAGAGATAGCGGCTTTATATTTTACCTCAGCCTCTTGAATAAATTTTTTAACGGGTGTCAATTCAGCCATGTTACCTCACAAGTATCTATAAGCCGGGCCTAAGTCGTCTACAAAGCCGACTAGCTCTAAGCTGTAAGTTGAGTCTGGGACAAAGCCCAAGGGTTTGTCAAACTTGATTGTATCCCCCACAATTTCAGTAACCGTTACCTCGGGGCTCACTATATCGAATTCTTCGTCGTGTACTACGACCTTTGAGCCTACAAATATTTTTACAGTATCGGTCGGGGCTACTTCGACTTCGGTCTGAATTGTAGCTGTGACCACGGGAATAGACGGGTCAAAGAAACAATGCTGATTTTTATAAGGTGCCGCGTCTTCGTCGGTGCCATAGTACTCGGGCAAATCAATAATAAAATTCTCCCCTGGGGCACTAGGCAAAGCCGGGTCAATTAAAAACTTGTAGTTATTTGTGGGGTCAACCCCAATAAAAGTTACTGTATGGTCGTAACTAAAGTCTTCATTATGAACCCGTATCTTTTGACCTTCAAAATTTGGTGACCATTTATCCTTTTCAAATTGAAAGTCAGGCGTTGCAAAAGAATTTTTTATTTTTAAAACGGTAGTAGTAGAGCCTACGTCCAAAAGTGTAGAAGGGCTAAACACACCGTAGCGCCCGTCGCTGAGGTAATTAGTATCCACCAAATCAAATAGCACCTCACCTGTTTTTATGTTTAAAGATTTGTTTACAACTTCAAAGATACGTTTACTAAAACCGCGTTTACCTTTTCTAGTATCGACAAGTTTTAAATTTGGGTCGCCGTAAAGAACAGCATCGCCGACGTCCAGGGCAAAACCGTCCCCATAGAAAGCTTGCATTTTTAAAAACTCAGCGGCAAAACGATAACGCTCAAGCATTCTCTGGGAGATAACTTGAATAATAACGTCGTTCTCAGCCGAAGGTCTAAGCCCCCGTGCTATCACCACAAGAGTTTTATTGCCGACCTTGATTTGGTTTTTTGAGTCGGCGTCGGCGGTGATTTCTCCTGTAAGGTACTGCTCAGTATCTACAGGCGTCGGGTTATATTTAAACACGACGTTATTATAGAAGTATTTATTTATAGTTCTAGTGAGCCTGTTATTTTGCGGCTTAGCCGTATTAGTCGAGTCAAGAATTGGTAGGGCTGAAACCGCTAAAGGCGGGCTTGTGTAGCCTACTGAAATTTTACCTTTACGGGGGAGTGTGTAACACCCGGTTGGAAATAAAATGTCAGTGTCAATAAAGGTCTTAGCGTTTTCTAATTCAGTAATATAAAAGTCGTAAGAAAAAATGGCGCTTGAAAAAAGGTCTTTAATTCTTTCAAACTCTGGTACGTCAACTTGATTACCCCCCAAACCCAAAGAGACTTCAGGGGGTAGTACGTTGTATTTTGATTTAAAAGAAACAACCGCTTCGGTCCCCGAGTTAGTAGAAAAGCTAACCCCGTCAACAGCGACGTAAGAACCTGTTTCAGTTTTTACCACACTGGCTACGGTTGCAAGGGTTACGTTATTTTCTGGGTAATCAAGGTCCCCACTTGTGGTAAGAAAATCCCCCGGTACAAGTCCAAATTTTTGAGCAGCGTCTATACCTTCAAAGTAAAGAGCATTTGGTACAATGCCCACGCCTGGGACTTCGTTTATAGTTGTAACCTTTTGGTCTTGAATAAAAAATTCATTCTCACCTGATAGCATTATTTTTAAAGCAAGTTCTAAAGCGTTGCCTTGAAGTCTATAAAAACTTTGTACCGTAGCTTCTATCTCGTGAAAGTCCCCCCGTGAGCGGGCGTCTACGTCTTCAAATGCGGCCCTTGTACAGCCGGTAAAAGTCGTAGCCGTCTTGCCAGTGTACTCAATAATTTCATCGTCAATCCTAATATAAGTTCTAAGTGTGCCCGAGTCGGCGGGCTCAAGAAAAAAATCAGTGTCTTCAACGGTTATAGTGGTATCACTATTTAGGGGAGTGGGACCACTGGGGGTCTGAACTGTTAACCCCATGTTTTTAACAATTGATACCGCCACAAGAGCTAGAGCCGCGTTTGTATTTTCAATCGCGGTTCTAACTTGGCTAGCGGTTGAAACCCCGCTTTCAATTTGAATAGTGATATTATTTCCCAAGACCGTTACAACTTCATTCCCGGCGGTAACCCCGGTTGTAAGTTGAATATTGACGGTGCCCACTACGTCTCTACGGGTTTGATAAATTACATTCCCAATAGTCTGAGACCTGTAGTTAACATTTGCTGTAAGCAAGGTTTCACGCGGTTGAAAAATATCAAATCGCTTACCAGCTTCGGGGTGTGCAATGTTTAAAATAATTGTAGAGCCGCCACTTGCCTGGTCAATGATACCCGAAAAAACTTCGACAAAGTCTTGGGGGAAAGCTGTATTTTGATACCCCAGGTAAACAACTGCTTCAGCGCCTAGAATATCTACAAGCTTTACCCCTGGACTAATTAGCTCAGTGGCTTTGCCGTCTTTATCTATCAAAGCAATTTGGATAGAAGAAACTGAAGAGGTACCGCCCTTATCTTGTAAAAGCTGTTGGGTGATAGTTGAGCTTGTACCGTCAAATGAAATCAAATCCTCTTGGTCTGGCAAATCTCGGTAGCCGCCAATTTTCCAAGAGCCGTCAATAAAAAGCCCGTCGTCACCAATTTGAATGTATTTTTTTATTCCACCAATACCGTAACGGGTGGTGACGTTCTTAATTTCTAAGACTAACTGTGGCTTTTGATTTACGGCCTTGGTCAAAGCCTTGGCTGTTCTGGAAAGTTCTATTGCCACAATGGCCCCTTATTTGAAACATTTTTTTCTGTCTTTGGCCCACTCGTAGACGTCGTCCATCCAATTGAAAATGTTAATGGCGTCTTTGGGTTTAAAACCCGTGACCCCGTTACAAATAGCGAGGTCTACCTGTTTTATAAATTTAATTTTATATGGCGCTTTGGAAACAATCTCAAACTCTAAACACCTAACCAAAAGTGTGGTCGTGTCCTTAGTCAAAAGGTCCATTTCAATGATAGGTGGGAAATCGGGGATATCGTCGATATTTACGATAGCCTCAAGTAGTGCCTGGGGTTGCGGTTGATTTACAATATCTACCGTGTACTGGTTTTTTATTTGGTCTGGAAACCGGGGGAATGAACCAACAGCACAGCCAATAAATAAAAAACTAATTACGGCCAGAGTTATAGTAGTTTTCATAGGCTTTCCCCGCGTCTTCGGCTGTGTGGTTTGGGTTATTGATAACTTGGTCTTTTTTCTCTTCAGCTACTTTTTGTTCACTTGAGCGTTTCATTTTTCTAAGAGCGTCTGAGATAAGGTCGTAAAGAGCTTGCCCGCCATATTGCATAACTAATTTTCCAAGCCAACCCCAAAAGCCCCCAAGATTTAGAGCCTTGAGAATTTGTGGGATAAGTAACTCTAGAATAGCTTTGAATTTAGCGGGCATAAACACTCCTTTATTTTTTAATTTCTTCAGCCAATTTCATCAAGAAATCTTGCAACGGCGTTTTCAAAGCCATTACAACCATGTCGTCGATTGGCGTTGCTGATTGTTTAGCCAAAAGCTCAAGAGCCATTGGGACTTTCACAGCCAATTTTTTTGCAAAATCCTCAGCCGATTGTAGTGCATCCTGTTTTGCTTCAGCCATTAGTGCTTCTAGTTCTGGACTCATCGTTTCTCCTTTTTGTTATCGGCTTGGGTCTCAAGCCTTATTAGTCTCTCTCTTATATCAACTAGCATAATCAACGAAGAGTTTATTTGGCTATCTTGCTTTGTGTCTACTTCTTTTTGAATGTCTACCTTAATTGAGACCGTAGCCAGCCAAAAGATAACGCCACAAATGAAGGGCAAGACTCCCAAAATAGTAAACAGCCCGACTTTGGTACGTTCATTTATAGTCACGCTTTACCTACGGCTCTTGGCAAATATAAAACTCATTGCCCGCTTTCTCACAATTTTTCATAATGATTTTCTTAGAAGCACAACTGATAAGTGAGCCAACCAAAAAAGCAAATAAAAAGTATCTCATAAAAACCCCCCTAAGGTTTAGTTATTTTGGACCGTAACAGATGATACCGAAGTCAAAGTTGGCATCAGAGAGATTGTTTTTACAGTCAACAATGACTGTCGTAGTTGAAGGCGTTCCAGCATTCGTGCAGCTAATTTGATTCACGCCCGATGAAAAGTTTGCCACTGGGGTGCAGGTGACGACTCCAGCAGAAAACGCTGGAGAAAAAGTACATGTGCATCGTCCAGTTGCGGTAAATGAGCACGAAATTGCATTGTTTGGAGATGTTGTGGCGCAAGTTGTTCCATTGTTGACGACGTTTGCTCTTTCAATTCTCTCTGCATTTGTTGAATTTGATGTCACAGATCCAATAACAATTGGGGCGTTGTATCCATAGTATTCTTCTACAATGATAATCCCATCACCACCAGCAGCGCCATTTGCACGAGCGCCAGTGCCGCCTGCGCCGCCTGTTCCAATTGTATAAGCAAATGTTCCTGAAGGATTTGGGATCAAAAATTCTAAATAACCCCCAGAGTTACCACCGCCGCAACCCATAAATGTTGAATTGGCAAAAGATCCAGTACCACCACCGCCGCCACCAAATCTACCAGCAGAGCCTAAAATCTCACGAGCAGATCCAGCCCCGCCAATTGCGAGGAAATTTGACCCACCGTTACCGCCAGAAGCTTGAGCAGAAGCATTTGCCGAAGATCCACCCTGACCACAGACCGAAATACTATCAATGATTGTGATAGCTCCAGTGATTGTATTTGTATTCGATGAAAGTGACTGACCTTGGCAAGCTCCTTGAGTTGCTCCAGCAAGACCTTGAATGGCAGTCGCATTTCCAAAAGTTGTAGATGCTCCATTAGATCCAGAGGTACATGATGTGCCGCTATTTCCATTTGCACCACCACCGCCACCAGTCATTTTTACTCGAAGAGTGGTAGCTCCAGGTGGAACCGTATATGTTCCAGAGCCAGAAGTTATTCTTGTAATTGTTGGTGTTTTTTGTTGTGCCACTGTCAGTACTTGCTGACTGCTTGTTGGAAAATAATTTATTTCTAACGTGCCACCCACCCAGCTATAGGTACTTAACCCCGACCCATTGGCCTGATAAGCTTTAAATCTAATAGCGTCCCCAGCGTTGTAGCTAGTTGTGTTCACCACACACGGGGGCGGGTTGGCGTAGAAACCTGAAGAGGGTTCACCCCCACCGTTGATATTATTTTGGGCTAGGCCATGAATATACCCAGAGGCATCTAGCGGGGTTGAGGTACTATTTTTATAAACCTTTGCTATCATTGCCCGCATTACAGAGGCACTACCCGAAGAGTGGTCAAGTCTGGGGCAAAATTTAACCTGGTAATCCCCGGCTACCGTTGCTGTAAAAACTCCCGAAGCGTGGGTAAAGTTTTCTAGTTTGTTTTGTGTAGCCCCTGACCAGGTAAAAAGAATATCTGTGTCGTGAGTAGCTGTAAGAGCCCCAGACCATACAAAATTTACGACGTTCTTAGCTTGTGCAAAAGTACCTAATTTATTATTCAGACCCAAGTAACCTTCATCAATTTTTACTGTACCCGTTGCTGAAGATGTAGATTTTAATTTTACACAAATAGCACCAGACGCGGGCGCTACACTTGTGGCCGGTACTTGAACCCAAGAGTCAACGCCGGGTACACCCACACACTGAACCTCGGTTGAGCCGTGAACAGAACAGACTTGTAAATTTGTCAGAGTAGTTTTAACCCTCAAACTGTGTTCAAGGTTAATACCTGTTTTTTGCCCGGTCGGTGTTACACACTGGGTAAGAATGTCACCCGTAACCGCTGTTAGGGAAATGCTGGCTGACTTTAGGCCGTCGTAGAAATTTGTGGTGTCTACCGTGGCCGTGCCAGCGTTTACCGTCCAACCCGTTGAAAATGTCTGGTGTTCAAAGCCTGGGTTTACGAGTAGGTTATCTCTATCCCCCTCAAGTAAAACCGACTTATCCCCCGTAACCGTTACACCGGAGTTGGGCGTTGATAATCTTTCGATAGTTTGAAAGGTACCTTGAGCTTGGCCCTTTCCTTTTACTGGTCCAATTTGTGCAAAACTTGAACAGGCAAATTGAGTAGCAAAAACAAAACTCAATAAAATTCTTTTCATTACAAGACTCCCCATGAAGTAGCAGATAAACCCGCTAGTGAAAAACGCGACCACTGAAAAGGTAGCGTTTGAGTATTTCCTTCGTCAATCGTATCCCCACCGGCCCGTTGAATAGTGACGGTGTTAGCTTCGACTGAGTCAATTCTTTTAAACTGATATTGAGAACCGATAGTTAAAGCACTAGCGGCGGGCATAGTAATAACCACACTCCCCGCGCTGGCATCTACTAAAATTAAACGTCTTGGTGTATCGGCAACGTGTGTAAGAGACCCTGAGGCGCTAACGGTAGAGACGACAAAAGCCCCGCCACCACCTGAACCACCAGCCCCGCCGATAACCACCCACCGAGCATTAGCCTGGTCACGCCACAATAATGCGGCGGCGTTTGGTTTCATTGTAAAGTTAGAACCAGAGCCAGTTAAAATGCCGTCTGTAGCGTCGTTATTATTTAGGACTACGTCGGTTGTAAGTTTGTTTATTAAAATAAAAAACTGTTTAACCGTTGAGCCTGTAACAGTCGAGATAGAAGTAAGGGCCGACTCAGTCACTTTTAAAACGGTTTTTGACGGCGCTGGTAGGGCCGCATTTGCCCCCGTCGTTACGGCGTCTGTGGCATCGTCGCCAATGAACCTAGCTAGGGCAATAAGGTCACCGTTAAAAGTTTTTGCCCCACCAAAAGTCTGAGCGGCAATACTAACTAAACCTGGAAAAGAAGCGGTGGCCAATTCTAAAACTAGGGTCTGACCTGTAAGGGTAGCCCCGTTAGCATTTGGGCTCGAACCTACCGCCCCTAGTGAAACGTCGCCGGTATTTGTACCGGATAAATTAGAAGCTGAAATGGTACCGCTAAAAGTTTTGTTACCCGCAAAAGTTTGAACCCCGGTATTTACTAAACCACGTTGAGAAGCTGAAGCGTCTACAACGTCTTGGGTCGCATAAAAACTTGGTAGGTCAAGGGCTGACTCCCCCAGGGTGGGACGATTTGCCGAAGTGTAAACTTGTCTGAAAACAAATTTAATATTTTGACTTGGTAAATTGTAAGCTGTTTCTACCCCGGCTTCATTTGTGTAAAAACTTAAAGTCCACACTAAAGCAGCGTAGGTAATTCGAGCATATACCCGCTCACCACCTACAGGGTCTTCAATGTAATCAAGTTGGGTAGAGCTTAAAATTAAACCCCGGTTATCAGGTGCCGAAGTAAGAACACCCTCAACCGCTGTACCCCCACCTGGGTTTCTACCCGCCATGAGGCTGGTAACGTCAAAGGTTGTACCACTTGCTGAAGGTACAGTGATGCTTTGAAGCACCACAAAGTAATCGTTATAATCGGCAAGGCTCGACGCTGAGACTTTATCCCCGTCGCCGACTGAGCCCGTGTGGGCGTGGCCAACCCCGAAGCCACCAAATTTTAAATCGAGTTTACCTAAAGAGACTTTATGGCTATCCCCATTTGCAAGAGCATTATTTGAGCTATAGTCTTTGCGGGTTGTATCCCCGATACCTGACATACCTACGGCGTCAAACGTCTCATTTATGGCCTGTTGGGCGTTATCAATCGCTGCACCTGAAGCTGGTATAGCTGAGTTTTCAAGTCTCAGCTTTGCAACCGTACTTGTGGCGGCGGCGGTTCTAGATAAAAACGCATTATTAAAAGTGGTTTGGTTGGCTATTTGGCCGTTAACTACTGACACTAGGCCCCCTCTACGAGTCTAAAAGTAAGAGGTTTTATTTCATAAAAATATGGTAACCCTCTTGCAAATGTTTCTATCAAATCAAATCCTACCCCGTCGCTTGACGTCGGCGTTGACTCCAACAGTAGCCTTTCAAATTCGTCAGGCTTGGAAATATCAGCGATAAATTCTATCGGTGCTTTTGTAATGCAATACTCTAAAAACGAAACAGTGTCTTCTAACCCGGTCTGGTTATTTTTAATGATAGAGTCAGCCGGTTGTACCAGGTTGGTGATAAAAATTAAATCACACTTCATAAATTTTTCGTCGCCAAAGCTCTGTACACTCACCGCCCCGCTAGCTGATTTTGTAACTGTGGCACTAGCAGCTTTTTTATTCTGGCTTGTGGGTACATAACTTTGTAAAAAGAATTGCGGCTCATAAATAAACCCGCTTCTATTTACACCTACAACTTGTGTGACGCCCAAATAGTCAAGAGTATCAATACCAAGTAAATTAAGAATAGTTGTAGACGCATTGACACCCGTGGCCCCCAGTAAGTCAAAAGACCCGGTACTATTTAGGGTAACTATCCCGGTTGAATAATCGACTGTAAACGAGTAATCGTTTGTACCTACGTCGTTCATTGCAAGGGCCACAACTTCGAGTAGCTTTGTAAGGGTGTAAGACCCCACCTCTACAACGGCGTGACGGGTGGTAACACCCTCTTTAAAATCTAAATCTCTGGTAGAGATATCAATTGTATGCCCATACCTAAAAGCTGAGTAAACGCCTAGACTCATACAGCCCCCACAATCGTAGTCCCCTGTTGGTCAAAGCTTTCCCGGATAACTTCGGCCAATTCTAGGCCGGTTTGTCTTCTGTCTAAAATATTTCCCTGGACGTTGACTGTTACACTTTGACCAGGTTTTTCAGGTGCCGCGTCTTCTGTCGGTGTAAAAATACCGCCTTCACTCGGGGTTGTGGCAATACCACCCCCACCGCCGGTATCGGTGCTAGCACTAGAACCGCCACCACTTGTTAGTGCTTTTAACAAGCCACCAACAGCAATTAAGGCAAGACCGGCGGCAATAGCTTGGCCACCCGAAAGGGTGAGTAGTGAAGTCTTTAAAGCTTCAATACCCAGACCAATACCCACAAGGGTGCCCCCGATTTGGATAGCAATATCTCCAATGATATTTAAAACGACATTTTGAAAATCAGCAAAGGCCGCGCCGCCTTTTACGAGTGAAGCGCCCAAGCGTTCAGCCGCCGCCGAAACAGTTTTAAGAATACCGCCTTGAATAGCGACGTTTATACTTTGGATTTTTTGCTGATAATCTAGGGCTTGTTTTCGTTTTCGCTCGTTACTAGCAGCTTCAAAAGCTTCAACCTGTAACTGGGTTCTAATATTTTCTTGATTTCTTAAAGCGTTGTACTGCTCTTGGGTAAGAGTTTTATCAATCTGAAAATGTCTTTCAAGGTCAAGTAATTTTGCTTTATGGTTCTGCTCTTCAAGTTCAATTTGGCCTAGTCTTAAACGTGCTAACTGGTCTTCTTTTAGCGTCTCATTTGTGAGTAACTGAGCATCGGCAATTTGTAACTGAAGGTTAGCCGCTTGTGCCGCTTGTAAAGCTGTGGCAAATGCCGCTTGTCTTTTGGCGACTTCAACCGGGTCAGGTATAAATTGGTCAATGGCGGCCTTAACATTTTCTGGAATATCCCCACGTCTTGCCGCTGCTCTTTTTAAATCATCGTCAGCCGCGCTTCGGATATCTTGAATGGCTTTTAATTCAGCTTTTGCACGAGTAAGAGCCACTTCAGTAAATCTAGCATCATCGCTGAAATCAGCTTTTTGAATAGCTAAACTTTTTGTTAAGCTTTGTATTCTGTCTTCTAAAATAGAAATTTGAGCCGCTGATTTTTCGGCCCCGTCGCCAAAAGTAGCGATAAGTCTTTTATTGATAAATTCTAAAAAGCCGGTGCCGACATTTGCAACTGCCACAGTGAGCGGCTTAAAGGTTTTTGAAAGGGCTAGGGTCGTGCCTTGGCCGAGTTCTTCTAGCTGTATATTGAAACGCTTAAAAGAACTGACTGCATTATCTGTAGAAAGAGAAATATCTTTAAGCTGATTTTGCCCAACTTTAAAAAGCTCATTGGTAATAGCTTGACGTTTTTCTTGCTGGGTAAGTTCTCTTGACGTTGCACCGATTTCTATTTGGTACTTTTTTTGTACCTCAGCCGCGTCAATAAAAATACCATTAGCTCTTAGGGCTCTGGTACTTTGGGTACCGATAGCTCGATTTAAGTCTTCAAAGGTAGTAATTAAATCCCCGCCGGTTACTTTTACAACCTTACGAGCTAACTCAAAAAGTCTTGGTAAGTCTGAAGCGTTACCACTAAATTCTAATAGGATTTTATTTGTAGATTTTAAAAGAGTGTCAGTGTCTACGAGACCAGCGGCGGCGGCTTCTAAGCCCTCTCTTAAACCAGCCCCAGGCCCCACAGCTTGGGCCGTTAAAATATCAAACTGTTTAGAGATAAGTTTTAGTTTTTCACCGGCTGTAATTGTATCAACGGCGGCGTTGAAAGCTGTACCTATAGCCCCGGCTAATTTGCCAGCAAGTTCTAAACTCTGATTTAAAAGGGCAACGCCCGCAACGGCACCAAGTAGGCCGCCTTTGGTGGCCCCTTGAAATAACCCAGCGAGTTTTGAAGACGTTTCTTTACCGAAGCTAGAAAGCTTTTCAAATTCTTTCTCAGCGGCCTTTTCGTCGATTTTAAACTCAAATAATAACTTATTCTCATCGGCCATGCTTTGCCCTCATTGCCATTTTTGAAGCTAAATCTTGGGCTGTCAAGGTCGCTATTTTCTTGTCGAAGCCTCGGGGGTGAGCTTCTTTGTGCATTTCCCGAAGCAGCTTTGACCTATCAGCGGGTTTCATTTGTGGTAGCAAGGCTATCTTTGACTGTATTAAAAAGTCTTGAGCTTCAATTTGGGAGATAGCCAGCCAGAGGTCGGCTTGAGTGTGAGAGTCAAGCTCTAAAATTTCATGGGGCTTTAGTCCATAAAAGTAACAGAGCTTGGCGGTTTTAAAGGCTTCAGGCTTTAGTTTTTTTTTGAACCAGCAAGAAACAAGAAAAGCTTATTAAAGTCGTCTGAGTCGAAAAACTCTAGAGCTTCGTCGCTCATTCCCAGCTTTTTGTAAAATGCCACAAGTATTTCTACGTTTTTAATGGGGCTTTCTTTTGCGGCATCCATTTCGGCGTAGATTTTTTGTAGCTCAAAAACTGAGGGGACTCTTAACTCAAGAGAGTTACCGTCTGGTAATTTCAATAAAACACTTTTCTTTTTTACTTCAAAAACTTCACTCATTTTCTTTGCTCCATTCAAGCGTTAGGTGGTCCGGGCTTAAACGCCTAGACCAGCCTGAGAACCGTCACCAATTAAGAAAAATTGGATTTCTTTATTTTTTGTTTTGTCTGGGATAATTGTAAAAGTCAGTGGGATAGTTGAGATATTCTCACCTGAGAAAGTGAAAGTATCTAACAACGCCTGAGCTTTCCATAAATTCCAGTCTTCAGTTTTGTCAGCCGCATCCTTAGAAACCGGGTGAAGTCTCATAAAGATAGTTGGTACTTGCTGACCCACAAGAGTAGGGCCGTAACCAAAAGCGTCGATAGCGCCTGAACCGACTGGCAAAAACGGATAGTGACCGGCGGCAATAAAAGCTTGTTTAAGGTTTTCTTTTGCCGTCTCATTGAAAGTCAAAGTGACTTCCATCGGGGGGTAACCTTTAACGAGTTTCCCTTGTGAAGTTGTGCCCGTGTGGTGGCATTTAATGTCTTCTGTTTCAGCTTGAAGACCAGAAATTTCAATGTCCCCATCAATACAACCCGCGTCTACTTCAACTTGCCCAACTGTTTCAAGTTGGAAAGCAAAGCCCGCTTTGTTTACGTCGTCCGGGTTTCTTGCCGGATTTGCAAAACCGTAAGCTGTGTGAGTCAGGGTTACGACATTGCCACTTGCTGTAGCGTCGAAACCTGAAACCGCTGTGAGAACAGCCGCCAAAGCTGTGGCAACCGCCGCCGCTGAAGCTGGTTCAGTTACTACAACCGGGTGACCTGTCCAACCACCAGCCGGGGCCGGGTCAACAGCCGCGCCGATATCAAACCAAGCGTAGTGCTTAGCGCCCGCCGCATCTTGAAATAGAAAATATTTTCCATCTAAAGAAGCTGCTACCGTTGAAGGTACACAGGTAATTTTTTGAACCTGGTAAGTGTCTTTACCCAGGTAAACATACATGGGCTGAATTTTTACGTTTTCTGTACTCATGGTCTCACCTCTATTTCTAAAACTATTGTTAAATCAAATTCTATTGTCAATCTTACAGTGTTATCGTTACTTGCCGACAAAGCCGACGGGTCAAAATTAGAAAGGCTCAGGTTTTTTATTCCCGGTTGAGTAGCGCGATTCACGGCCTTGAGGCTTTCAACTACTATAGACTGACCCTTAGCAATAATATCGTCAATCCCTTTCTGTGGGTCCTTAGACCCGTCGAGATAAAGATTTATTGTGGCGGTGCCCTTAAACTCATGGCAACCGTTCATTTGTAATTTGGATTGATTGAACCTACCCACCACAATATGAAAGCATTTTTTCTGTATTAGCGGCTTCGGGATATTTTCTTCGTTAAAACCGTCTTTCCACTCGACCAATTCAGGTGCTACAGCTTTTATCCGGGCTCTAAAATATGGTCTAACGTCTGTAAAACTCATCGTCTAAAAAGAAGACCGCCGCCGGTATTGACCCGCTTTGCGTCTTCGACCTTTCCGGTTTTATTTTTGTCGAGCTTCAGTAGCGCCGTGTTACGAGCGGCCAACATTTGTTTTTCATAGTACTGGGCCTTTTCTTTGAAGACGTCGTTTTCTGAATTTTGAAAGCTCATAAATAAAAAGTAAAGTGTCTCGTAAACAGACCAGAGTCTAACGTCTTCAAGGTCAAGAATATCATATTTAGTCAAACGTCTTGCAAAGCGGTCAGTGTGCCCAGCTTGATAAATCCAGTTCAAAATGGTTTCTTGGGACCTTCGGTGTACATTAAGCCAAGATGCCCGGCCCTGGGGTACCCAGTCCATAATCGTAGCCTCGTGAATTTTTATTTCTTGGTCTGTTGAAAAAAGCCCATCCCCATAAGGAGT